>Ga0209064_1001118_pt1 | contig 47432 bp, 58 predicted proteins | sample Inofromicrocosms_FD_187498 | JGI IMG/M metagenome (GOLD analysis project Ga0209064, IMG submission 187498) | Mouse cecum microbial communities from Vienna, Austria - Inoculum for glucosamine and mucus D2O microcosms (SPAdes) (version 2) | ecosystem: Host-associated > Mammals > Digestive system >...
ATGCAAAACAGTTAAAAATTTACATATATTGCCAAACATTAGCATTGTTGCATAAAATTTATATGCTTGTTTTATATGTTTTACAACAAAAAAACAATATAATTTTAAGAAGTCAACTCAATATTTGGCAGCAGAAAATAACATATTTTAATTTATCATAGCTTTATGCCATCCATGATTTCCTTTTTCTCTGCATTTACAACGCCCGCCGTTTTCCTCTGCGATATAAGGCTTATCCTTATCAAATTCTATTCCCCATTTAAAAAACAGCTTCAGCTTGACCTTCATGGGATGAAAACCTGTTTTCATCACCACAAACTGCCCCTTGGGCATAGACTTAAGCTCTTCGGGGGTCATGAGAGGACGCTCGATCATCTGCAGAGATTGAGAGGGATCGTTTTTACTTCTCGAAACCGAGCCTGACATTACCGTTCTGCTGCCGAGAGCTTTGGAGAGCGTCTCGGCCGAGGAACTGTTAGGAGCAAAACCGCCGAAGATGGTGAGCTGCGTGTTGTCCACAATAATCTCCGCGCCTTCCTTGCCATAGTTCTTTTCAAGTTGGGAGAAGGACTGGATGATAGGCACAATCTGCAGGCGTCTTGAACGGGAGGCGGAGAACATCATCTCGGCGGATTCTTCGGGAGCGTTCCGTACTCGTCACAAAAAAACACACAGCGGTTTAGAAGTTTGCCGCCGTGTTCGTCCGCTACTGCAAGGATTTCACGGTATAGCTGCTGAATTATTAAAGAGATCATGAAGAAAGTGTTGGGATTTTCTTCCGGCATGATTATAAATATGGCGGATTTCTCATTACAGAATTTTTCAGCGTCAATCTCTGTATCGAAGCACAAAAGCTGTTCCAGTTCAGAATCGAGAAAGGAATTAAGACGTGACAGCGCCGTACTCATAACGCTTGCCATTGACTGCTCGGCTGTGTTTAGAGCAGCTCCGGCAAACCATTTTGCCTTATGACGTTAGGCAGAGTTTCCATAAGCTGCTGAAACTGATTCTTTCCTTTTTTCTGTGAGGGAGCAAGCAGTTCTTGAATAATTTTGAATACCGATACAATATGCCGTTTCTTTGGTTCGCAAAACTCAGCAACAAGCAGAATTGTTGCTGTGAGCAAGCCTTCGGCGGTGTCATAAAAGTATGCGTTCTGACCGAAGCTCGCTGCGTCCATGCCGGACAGTATGATGGTCTTAGAGATGATTTTCGCATATTTTTCAGCTTTGGCTTTGTAAATTAGTAAGTTTTCCTTTTGATATAAGTCCATATACTTGTTTACAAGGTGGAGCAGATTATTGCCGTTGCTTCGGGTTGGGTTTCTAAGATCAATGACCGATACATGATAGCCGTACTGCTTGGCAATGCTGCCGTAATTGCGCATGACATCTCCCTTGGTGTCGGTTGATAAAAAGGACATACCTGAAGCGCAGGCATATTCAATGCAGGGATAAAGCCAATAGGCGGTTTTGCCTACGCCGGCAGCGCCGATCATGAGAAACATCCTTCACCGCATCCTCTGTCAGATAGATTTTTCCTGCGAGGTATGCGGCGTAGGGATTTTCTTTTTCAGCAGCCCTTTCCAGATATGCAAGCGCTTTGGGAATGTCCTGTTGTAAAACTGTGCCGTCCAGATATTCTTTGCCAAGAAGATAGGCGGCATAGGCGCTTCCGTTTTCGATTGCCTTTTTAAGCAGTGCCGCAGCCCTGTCTGCATCCTGATCGGTCACTTCACCTAGCAGGAGAACTGATAGGAGGTTTATCTTTTTGTCAACATATATTCATTTTACAGACGAACAGAAAAAACAGGCTCGTCAGACCGATCTGGCGGCTATGCTTACATCGCAGGGGGAAACCGTCAGACATTCAGGCTCGGAATATGAGTGGAGCCGACGAATACGGCATTGTGATATTTCTCTGATTCATAAATCATACGGCGGTCTGCAAAGGTCTGCAGCACTGCCGCATCAGCCTTTCTCTGCGGCTGCGGTAAGATAATACACTGCCTTTTGTGTATCCGCTTCGGCAAATTCCTTGTTCAGATACAGCTTGCCGAGACCGTATAAGGCGTCGGCGTTATCCAAAGCGGCAGCCTTTTCAAAGTAATCCTTTGCCTGTAACAGATCCCTTTCTGTTCCCGTGCCGGTTAGATTCATCTGCCCTAAACGATAGTACAGCTTATCGTCCGCCATATTTTGCTCTATCATAAGAAAGCCCTGATACGCTTGTCTGTACCATGCGTCGGAGGCGGCCTTGTCTATTTCCGTACCGATTCCGTCCCTGCACATCCGTCCCAGCTCATAAGCGGCATAAGCATTTGGTTTTTCTCCATGCCCGGCAGCCATACGATAAAACGCATAGGCTTTTCCATCGTCTTGTTCTACGCCTTGTCCTCTGCGGTATAAACTTCCGAGAGCATAAGCGGCGAAGGGATTATCCTCTGCCACAGCCTTTTCATACCATTCGGCAGATTTCAGGTAATCCTGCTTCACGCCATAGCCAAAGGAGAACAGCTTGCCGATTCGGTACTGAAGGTAATCTTTTTTTTTGCTTTGGATTCTTCCGCAACAAAAGCATGATAGGCTTTTGCAAACCATTCCTGCGCCTGTTCTTCGTCTTTCTCACAGCCGAGTCCCGACAGATGCATTTTCCCAAGATCGTGCATGGCGAAGCCGTTTCCTTTGTTTGCCTCTGCCAGCATGCGAGCAAATGCGGCTTTGAAATCCGGCGGCGTACCCTTTGTGCCGTAGAGATATTTTCGCGCCTGCTTATACTCATCCGTCCACCATGTCTGTTTCTTTTTTCGTCCGCTGCCGTAGGAGTAGGAATTATCGGGAGCGTCCTGCTCGATCGGCTCGTCCGGTGTCAGGCTTTCATCTATATCTTTCTCCGGCGCTTTGGGTTCGGGAGCAGACTGTTCCTCCGCATCCTCTATGGGAATACGGTCGGCAATAATGTTCATCGCCTCCTGTATGACAGCGTTTTTGACAGACTTAAACTCCTTGTTCTGCGAGAGAGGCACACGCTTGTGTCTTTCTTTTGTATAGGTCTGTATGACTTCCTCCCGCTTCTGATACCACAGCTCATAGAGAGAGGCGAGGCGCTCGTCCTTTCCAATCTCATCCACGATGGAATCAATAAGGTCTTTGACATCCGCTTTCAGATAACCGTACACCTTTTTGCCCGATGTTTTGGAGAGCCTGCCGGCAAGGCGCAGAAGTATTTCCTCCAGCTTCGGATTGTCATAGACTCCGCTGTTGATTTTGGAGACAATCTCCGCAATTACCTCATGGCTGTTCGCCCGAAGGGCGTCCCGATGCTCGGTCTGTTTTTCATAAACGCAGAGCAAATCCTGTGCAAAGATATCTTTTGCGAAGGAGGAACGCAGATTGTTCACACCCTGTTTTGTGAGATAGCCTTCGTTCGGATTGATGGAATAGGCGATCAGATGCACATGGGGATGGTGGCTTTCATCATGAAAGGCAGCGAACCACCGGAGATTTTCCATCGGGATTTTCAGGTTTTCACTTAGAGCTGTGGTCTGCGTCCGCAGCATATCCCGCCAGCGGTATCCGTCATCAAAGCCAAGCCTTGCCGCATCCTCACGGCGAAGAGAGAGAATGGCTGTCCACACATTTCCCTGATGCTGATTCAGTTCTTTGGATACTTTCGAGAGATTGACGCTGACTCCGTCATCGGTAAACAGGCCGTGAGAGCCGAAGCGCTGCGCCCTCGGCCGTGTAGCAATATAATCCGCATAGGTTTTTCCTGTCATCATCTCCTGTGCATTGTCCTCCAGCGCACGGGTAATAAACTCGGAGGCGTCTGCCACCGTCATGGTACGGCGGTAGTCATCGTACTCATGCATATCCTTTGTATCGGGAAAATTCCGGAGAATTTTTTCAATTAATTCCTCCTGTTTTTTGAAGGCGGGAAGATGTTTTTTGCTGTCGTCAATCTTATCCACGCCTTCACGGGCAGCAATATATTTCACATATCCTCCGGCTTTTTTGCCGGGCTTTATGAATTTGAATTTCGTAACGAACTTCGCCATATGCTATCCTTTCTGCCAGTCGATTGCGTCTGCGAAGGACAGCGAGCCGTTCAGCCGCTTGACCTCTTTTGCGCATTCGCCGTGCAGACGGTTCAGCGATACCTCGTCGATCTCGTTGGTGGCCGCCACCACATTCTGCTGTACGGCAAGCTCCACGGCAATCTTGAACAGCATCCGGCTGGTCCGGTTATCGCTTTCCGCAACGATTACTTTGAGCGTAGAGGTTACCACGCTTGGCAAATAGCCGTCCTTATCCTCTGATGTGAGGTAGCCGATATAGAAATTGACAGCCTTTTCAATAAACTCAGACCTGCTGTCGCAGTTGTCCTGCTGATAGTTTTTCTCCACTTTTTCAAGGGTGTCGGGATACATCCACAGGGCAAATTTCTTCTTATTCTCGAACATCATCCATCTCCGATTCCTCATCGTCATCCTCAGAGCCGTATGCGTCAAACAGTGACTGCTGGTTTTGGTACTGTCTGTTCCCGGAATAATACCGCTTTGCGCTGTCGCTCACCACCTGATCCAGCACATCCGTATCCAGTCCGCAATTGTGATAACCCTCCAGCACCGTTTGATAGTAGTAGGGCGACGGCCTGCCGAAATCCATTTTCAGATTCATGATATACACCATCGCCGATACTTCTTCGCTGTCAAGCTGTACAGTAACATCCTGCTTAAAGTAGTGGGAGGGATATCCCTCGTAACGGTCAAGAGACTGTTCGTCCCTCGGCTGGATTTCCCATACCGCCACGGGGACGGAAGCGCCTTCCTTCGGAGCGATGGTTGCGAACGCTCCGTTCGGCTGTCCCTTAAACTGCAGCTCGTAATCTTCAATCGTCCCCACGCCATACAGCTTTGCCGTAGGGCAGCGGTATTTCATCTGCCGGATATTCAGGTTGCTGCCATAGGCAACATAAAGCCGTTTACTCATATTCAATCATTCCTTTCACATTGACATAAAAAACGCAGGCTCATCGTCCTGCTCATCTTCTGATTCCTCATCCGTTTCTTCCGGATCGGGATATTCACTTTCTTCCTGTATTGTTTCTCTTTGCTCCGCAAGCCTCTTAGCGGCAAGCCTTTCTTTTTGTGCTTCTGCCTGTGCCGGATCACGCCATGCAATATTGCCTTCCAGATTTTTGAGCAGCTGCAGACGGGCGGTTTTGAATTCATTTCCGATTAAGCCCAATCGCAGAAGCCAGGTGCGGAAAGTATATTTTTCGTTGGAGCTTTGCGTTCTGCTCCGCGAAGCTCCACGCTGCACAAGCGCCTGATGGCTGATGGCAAGGCAGGGCTGGATGTAGGATTTGATCTCGCCCGCATGAAGCGTGGAATTAAAAAGCCGGAATTCAATCGTGCCTTTAGAGAACACGCTGTGAAGATTCAGGGCATGATACCTTGTATCATCATAGTGATGATACCGTCCGCTTGATCCGTTATACCACAGCCGTTCCACCTCGTTCATGGATTTCGGTTTCCGATGGTTGAGTTCGTCTAAAAACCGGGTATCCGCTTTCTTACAATAATTCTCACGTTCTACCTGCACCTGCAAAGCCTTATACAGCAGATCCTCTTTGGACGCCATGATATTCACAATGTTGCGAAGCGTTTTCGGCGTATGGGAGGAGGCGTCCACATGAACATGAATCCCGCATGAGTCATTGACTTTGGCGCCGCCGGAACGGAGCTTTCGCACAATTTCCTGTATGGTTTCGATATCTTCATACCGACAGATCGGGGACACAAACTCTACAGAGTAATCTCGGCTTGCGGACTCGTTTCTCCGGTTTCGGCAGTGGATGGAAGCGTCGCTTACAATTTTCCACTGTCGGTTCTGATTGTCTCTTATCGTGTAGGAGTCATATGCACCGCCTACATGGACAGCTTCAGATCCGAAATGTCCGGCAATAATTTTTGCCGCCGCACACCGCGTCAGCCAGGTCATCTCAATTTCACTTCCAAAGTTCTGGCTTCTCAATCAAAATCACCTTCCTTTGCTGCGGGAGCGCCCACAGCAGAGGAAGGTGAAGTCTTCGGCTTTTTCAGCTTCGGAACAGTTTTCGTTCCGGCACTCAGTTCGATAAATTCCCGTACACCCGCAGGGACATATTTTCCGTAAAGTGCATCGGCGGCCTTTTCCATCTCCGTTTCAAACGACAGCCCTTTTTGTTCCATATACAGCTTGACTGCAGACAATTTCTCATCGTCAAAGGCAACGCTTACAGTTGTTTTTTTCATATTACACCTCACAATTTCATCGTATAATCAAATTCCTGATTTTGTTGCCCGCCACGAGCCGCGGCAATCAAATCTTTAACATCTTCCGGTATTTCATTAAATTCCACATGGATATCTCCTTCTGCATCGGCCGTGTACCAATAGTCGTATGGAATAAAATTGTCACGGATATATTTCTGACCTTCTGCATTTGCGCCGGGATCGCCCTGTGATACAACTCCATACGGCGTCAAAAAATCCGTTCCCCAATGCTCGCCGGAAGAATGCAGATCAAGCGTAACTATACCCAGACACAGCTTTCCGGTATTGCGGGAACGGATTACAGCGGGAATATTGACAAATTCAAATTCTCCTTTTTCCAGATAATCCGTACCATAAGTTTTCATAAAAGCATCATGCATTTCTCTCAGCACCTCACCGGCATAGCTTTTGTTCGAATCTGTGCAGGAGCGTTGCCTCTACAGTTTTCTGCACATTATCGGAGTAAACTTTAGCGGCTGCAAGAAATGCGCCGCGTCCCAGCGCCTTATATACTCCGTGAAGACTTTTAACTTTACCGCTCATTGATTTTCTCTCCTTACATTGATATAACAGGATCAGAGACAGTCTCCAAAGCCTGTTCATTTTCCGCCGGTAAATATTTTGGATTTATCTGCGCAATAATTTCATCTTCAAACAGTTCAACCGAATCAAATTCCGATCGGCCGCTCAGCATTTTAAACAGCAGAACAGCGTCAGGAGGATATTCTCCGTAAATAGATCCGAAATCCGAAAGCGGAATTCGCAGCATTCCTTCCTGTTGACGATCAGGCGCATTGCGGATGATTTCATTCATTGCCGCCTGCATCCGGCTGCAAAAATCCTGCAGAGCCGGCTCGTATATCTGATTCTGACTCCATAGCTGACGGGCATTGGGAACAAATGCAGAATAGCGGGCGTATGCGCTGCCTTCGGACTCAACAAGGATTCCATCGTCCCGGCCTTCGCCCAATACCAATAAACAGTGGTTAACTCCGTTTATATCCTGATACATACAGTCAATATTTTCTATAATAAAATCATAGTCATTCAACATATTTTCTGAAAAATGATTAAATAAATCGGCAGATAATTCTATTATTTTTTCCGCAATACAGGGACTGACTTCAATTTCCGCGTCTTTTCTGCGGAGGGGAACATTGATTTTCATATATAATATCTCCTTTATTTCTCACGACGTATTCTGCATATTAGCGTTTCGGTATGCCGTAGCCGAGAATCTCATAGTATCCGACGGGATAGCTCCTTTCACAGCATTCGTCTCCGGAGTTACCCTCAATGGTATAAACAGTTCCGTTTTCCACATGCTCCACAATACCCACATGGTCGGCTTCGCCGTCCTGCGCTCCTGACGAATCTTGGTCATCCCAATCAAAAAAAATAATATCGCCGGGACGAGATTCATAGCTTCCGTCCTGCCATTGCCCCCTGTCCTTAAACCATTGAGAACCATTTACGCAGCCCGAAAACTTCGGAATTATACCCCTGTCGATATATCCGCATTCGTTTGCGCACCAGCTAACAAAGCAGGCGCACCATTCCACACGGGATTTAAAGCCATACCAAGACCAATACGGTTCGCCGCCGACGTTGCCAATCTGCGACCTTGCTGTCTCCACAATCTTTTGATTGATATTGCCCATCAGCTTTGTAAAATCTTCGGCAATAAGCTTTGTGCCGAAAGCGTCATTGACGGCATCGACAAGCTGCACGTCAGTTTGTTCTTCCTCAAAGCAGCCGACCAGCATAGATATAAAGTTCGATTCATTCGCCTTGTCTGAAAGCACAAGCACATAAAGCACCTGTGCCTCTTTTACCTTATCTGTAAAACCTGCGCCGGTCATCCCGTCTTCAATCGCGTACATGGTATCCTCAACAAACTGCAGTTTTGTTTTTTGCTCGGCGGAAAGATTTTCTATCACCATCGTCTGCAATCGGTCTGTATCGATTTCAATACTGCCATTAAAAACGGAGATTACGGCTATTATGGGCATAATGATTATAATGATAATTCCAAGCACAATGCCGCCTATGGTTTTCAGCGCCTTTGGATTTGTCAGCAGCGATACCGCAATCTTTTTCAGGGCGGCGGCAACTGTCACACTCATCAGCGGCCTCCGGCTTTATTCTGACTTGCCAGAATAATCGAGGATTCCTTCTTGCATACACGCTTCATTGCATTGCGGATATATTCGATTGCCGTCATGTTCGTGAGAAAGAGGTACAGCTCGTCGATACTTGCCGCCGTGTTGCCCTTGCCGAGCAGCTGATTTGACATGAAAGACAGGATGTTGAACAGCATAGCGTCCTTGAGGCGTTTGTTGGTATCCATCAAGCCCTTTACACCGAATACGAGAAATGCGTCATCGGCGATATTGGTGTGACCGTTGAAATACATGCTTTCCGCACCAACGCACATGGAGTGGACGCCGAGGCATACCTCTTGGAGCGTTTCCTCCGTATAGAGATATTTTCGGCTCTTATCGTAGCTGTAGAATTCTTCTTCGCATAATTTGTAAAAGTCTTCCATAATGGGAAATTCAGACGGTTTCTTTAAACTATAATCGGTACTGTCGGTAATACCGAATCGGGCATACAGCTTTGAAAGCAGGATTTCAATGGTATCGATTTGTGCGTCCGAGAAATTCTTGTAACTGCGGAAAAAGTCTTTTAAGAAAGCAATGTGCTGACTGAGTCTTGTCGCCTTTTTAAATGCCATAGGAGCGTCGGGATCGATATTTTCTGTGCCGTCGTTCCATGCTTTGGGTTCCAGCGGATTTATGGCGTACTCGCCGGACAGGAAATCAATATAACAGCCGCCAAGAGCCGAACAGATTTCCTCGTATTCCGATTCGGGATCAAGGCAGATTATGCTTTTGCCCGATTCTCGCAGATTGGTGAGTATCAGATTTAGAAGATAACTTTTACCCTGACCGCTGTTGCCTAAAATGAGAATATTGCTTGTGGTTTTGTCCTCGGCTCTGCGGTCGAAGTCCACAAGAATGTTCGTGCCGAATTTATCACGTCCGATATAGACGCCTTTCGGATCGGTCTTGCCGGAAAAGTTAAAGGGATACAGATTAGCCGCCGAACTTGCGGGCAGAACGCGCTCATACTGTGCGCCGAACCGGTTTGCGCCCACCGGCAGAACAGAAAGAAAACCTTCTTTCTGCCGTAAAGTCAGGCGGTCTACCGATATTTTGGAGCGCGTCAGTTCCATAGCAATCTCGCTCTGCAATTCTTTCAGTGCGTTCATACTTTTTGCTTTCAGCTCTAAGAAAACCGAACAGTGAAGCAGCGGCTCACGGTTTTTTCGGAGATTTGCAAGAAGCTCCGCAACATCCTGTAGGTTGCCCTCGGCTTCAATGGTTTCATTCACATCGGTGCCGCCGCTTTTCAGCTTGTTGCGTCGTGCGGCATTCTGTATGATTTTCCGCTGCTCCCCGGATTCCACCAGCCTGTGATAAATGCGCAGGGTTACGCCGCTGCGGTCTGCAAGCTGGGACAGGATGGCCTGTTCTTCTGCAGACGGCGGATATTCCCGTACCGCCCACACACAGCGATAGCTGTCGCCGAGAATATAATGGTCGGAAAGGAACTTGACTGTGCCGGGCAGGATCATGTCAAAGAAATCCTTAGTACGAATTTCTTCCATTTGCTCCGGTGTCAGAACTTTTGGTTTGCGTTTCAGCATATTTCCTCCTTCTGTCGTTTTGCGTTTATTAAGTCTTTACGGCGATAATCAGCAGTCTGCTGTCATTTGTCAAATCATAGCAAGTGGATAGCGTAAGAAGCCGCTTACCGTATTCCGGAACAGCCTCTGTACAATACAGCGCCTTGCTTTGGATAGCTTTAATCTGCTTTTCAAATTCCTCATTATCTGCTGAGTCAATAAAGCCGTACCAGTCATCGTATTTATCAACTATAACGGCGGCGAACACATTATACTCCGAGCAGCTCGCTTCAGTTTCCCATTCTATGACGGGGTGGTTTTGCATATAGGCTTTTTCTATATATTTAGCAAGCGTTCCGAACATGGCGCCGCCGCGCATATTATGACCGTAGACAATCAGATTGCCGTTGTCCGTATCGCATCTGCCGTCAAGGAAAGGTGTTCCGCTTTGGCTGTATTCGCCGTAAAAGTTTATGCGCAGATATTTCTGCGGAATCTCCGGCGTGTGCATGACGGGATAATTAATCTCGGTATCTGGAATACAGAGCCAGCCGATACAATCGCTGTTCTGCGCAAACAGAGGCATAAGATCGCGCTTATGCACAGATTCAGGCTTTATATCGGTTAACGGCGGTTCTTCATCCGGCCGAGACGATTCGGACGGAGTAAACCGAACCAACTCCGCAAGCTCAGCAAAATCCTCCTTTTCTTTCTGCCGTGCAGACATCTCCCTGTAAATCATAAAGCCTGACAGCGCAGCAAGCGCCGACATCAGAACAGAGAGAAAGACAAAGCTAATCTTCCGTATCTTCATTTTCAGCCTCATAGAACTGCTCTCCGTCAAAATCGGGCGTTTGCTCTCCGTTCATACCCGCTTCAAAGTACAATGCGAGAAATCGCTTGATTTCATTTTTCTTCATGCGGTGCGTCTCAAAACCCTGTTCTGATATGACTTTTTCAATACGGTTAGCCGTATCAAAGGTTTGCTTATCCTTTGTATTTTTCAGTCTTGCTATAAATAAAAACTGCCTTGCGGTAGCCATCTCCATTTGTATATGGTCGAGAAAATCTATATCCTTTTTAATGATTTTCCGCACCTTTGGATTCTGTTCTTCCGAAAGCCTGTCACGCAGATATTCTTTATTATCGTCAAAGCGCTCGGAGGAGTCGGTACATGTGATTTCAATATCAGGTAAAGCGGACAGCACCATCATCAGACGGCGGATTTTAAGCTCTATATTCACATAAGAAAGTACCGATATATTTGTCGGAGAAACAAGGTAAAATAAAAGCTCGTCTTTGCCAGCGGCAAGTCCGTATTTAGTAAATGTCCTGATACCGATTAAATCCTGAACCGACCGTCCCTTTTTTCTTTTCTGCGGTTTTTCCTTTGGCATTTAGCATTCATCTCCATTCGTAATATTGTTGTGTACTGATAAAGTACCGCACGGCATATTTGACAAAATCCAGTATGGTCGTATCGTCCAGCCGAATAGTCAGAAATCCATAGCAGAGTGCGGCGGCAGCAGGGATCACGATCCCAAGCTGCACCAGCGCCACAATGGAAAGCAGCGCGGCAATGCCGAGAATACAAAAATCCCGCAGTCCCCACAGCCACAGGTTGGCTGCTGCTTTCAGGTTTTGAGGATACAGATATTGCTTCACTTACATTCCTCCAATCTTTAGTGCGTCGTCACGGAAGCTATTGCAAAAATCCTGAGGAGTCTGACGGTATTCCTCAAGGATTTTCTCCGCAATCATTTCTTTCATGAGCCGGGTTTCGTCGGCGGTCGGCTCATAGTCAAAATATTCACTTCCGCTATCGCGGCTGATCTCACATTCAATCCGGAGTGTATCCTCAAAGGGATTATATTTGCCGAACATATTCAGCCAAGCGCCGTCCTCATCGTTAATGTGAATGCCGAATTTTTTATCTGTGTCAAACCATACGTCAAAATACACGGTAATTTCCTGCCCGATATCACAGTCTATATCCATGTCACGGTCAATGATGATATCGGCTTTTTCAAGTTCTTTATTTTCTTTCATGCTGTTAATACCTCTTATTATTTACCTGCGGCTCTTGCCACAGAGCGAGTCAGATTTACTGCGGTTGTAGTAGCGTGAACAACGCTCATCATATTTACTCTAACGCTTGAATCAAGCCCGAATTGCTGAGCAATCCTCGGTACTTCGTTTGCGGCAAGCATGATGCCGAGTCCCAGCAGCATATTGCCCGGAAAGGTCAGCAGACCTAAGAACAGCAAAGTTGTCTGCATAAATGCCGTTAAGCATAAGGCGGCTATTTGTTTCATCCATTGATTGAATCCATCCTGATAGCCTCTCGGTATGCTGAACATATACAGAGCTCCCACCGCCATCTGAATGAGAAGAATGCCTCCGCGCTTGATGTTGGCGAAAAATATCTTGACAACGCAGTAGGCAAAAGCAATTAACGCAAGAATATTGAACAGGCTGAATGAAATGTTGTTTGTTACCGCAAACGAGCCTTTCAATACGCTCGTACTTTCACCGGAAAGGTCAAGGGTTCGCCCTCCTGCAAAAAGAGCCGACAGATCATGGGAAAAGGTGTTTTGCAGGCTGATACAGAACTTGTACAGTTCCACCGGTACGATACCGAACAGCGAACAGGCAAAGAAACCTTTTAGTATATTGATTGCCGTTGACTTGATATTTGCTCTGCCGCATTGATACTCTATCGCTATATCAAATATAGATACAACTGCGCCCGCTGCAAAAAGCGCCCAGCCGAACAGCGTAAACAGCCTTATTGTCGCCTGAATCCAGTCAAGATCAAATATATCCGCGCCCATATTGCCCATCATGGTGAAAAAGTCGGCAACGGCGTTGTATATGGTTAAATATATCCATTTGAGCATTGTATCCCAGATTACATTGGATATCTGTTCTCCTAAAAAGTCAAATACGCCTCCGATGGCGTCGCCTATACCTGAAAATATATCTCATAACCAATCAAAAATAGGTCATCACCTCCGTATATCCTAAATAAGCAAACGGCTTTCGCCGTCCGCTTGTTTGTTTTTTTAATCATGCAGTTCCGACTCGTCCGCACCGAAAATGATTTCCATGATCATTCGGCCGCCGAGCCGGAATCCGGTCAAAAACTCATTGCCGCATTCAAGGGAGCTTAGTTCATTTGTGCAGTCGAGATATTTTTCAAACAGTATCTGTTCCTCGTCGTTCAGCCGCGCTTTCAGATTCTGTTTGTTTTTTTCGGCCAGTTCGGATAATTCACAAAGCTCCTTATAATTCTTCATGCGGTCGTTCTTCATCCGTACTCTTTGGCAATACATATATTCCAGTATGCTTTTCATAAAATCACCTCCTTTCCCGAAACAACAAAATATCACAGAGGGGTGCAAAAGTCCAGAGACTTTGCCTATAAACTTTTTATAATATCGTCCAAATATACAGCGGCGCTGTCAATGTAAATATGAGGCAGGCAAACAGTATACACGGCGCGGCAAATTCAAACTGACCATGCTTGCGGTATTCGAAATAACTTGTTCCGATTTTCACAAAAAACAGTATAGCCAAAATCATATCCACAACAGGGAACACTACATTGTTGACTACCGACTGTATCTGGCTTTTGGCAGTATTCCAAGTCTGCTCAATTGCGCCCGCCACATTGGCTGCGGCTAAGACCGGCACTGCGGACGCAGTAAAAACAAGCGCTGCTATAGCGGCGCAGACAAGCAGTCTAATACATTTCTTTTTCATCACAGCAGTGCATACCGGGTATATCGCTTAACTTTTATAAGGTTACTTTTGACGTCACCGCCTAATGGTGCGCAAATATACACTTTTTTCAATATAACCACTTCCTTCGGAATTTAAAACCTTTACCTTTAATCTTCATTATTCATCATCGTCCTTTTTTCTGCGAAAATAGATAATGCCCGCAGCGGCAAATCCGCCCAGGGCAGCCGCGCCGAGACCTAACCAAAATCCGAGATTACTCTCATCTCCGGTCTGCGGTACATCGGGTGCGGGAGGCGTAAGCTTTACAGTCTGTCCGTCATCATTAATATCAGTATGGGCGGAAATCTCTGTGCCTTCACGGAATAAACGCTCGAATACCACCGTCTCTGTTTCGGCTGTGATACCGGCGGCCTCAAAGGTAAAGGAGACCTTGATCTCACCGTCCGGCTGTTCGGGGATAAAGATAATTTCAGCAGTGATTTCTTTTTCGTTCACAATAAAAGGTTCGCCGGTCTTTTTATTCATGAGAACACCTTTAACGGTATACTCCTTGTCGGGAGTAAGGTTTTTGTAAGATACGACATCATCGACGGTGACGCTGCCTTTTGCGGTGATTTCCTTTTTTCCTTCCGCTGTTGCCTGCGTCCTGATTTCGGGAACTCTCGCTTTAACAGTCTGTCCTTCGTCCCCGATATCCGCATGAACGGCAAGCTCTTTGCCGTCTTTATAAAGGCTTTCAAATACCACAATATCGGTATCCGCTTTGATATACTTGGAATCAAAGATGAATTCCGCGAATGTTTCGCCTGTAGGCGCTTGGGGAATGAAAACCGTTTCAGCATGAATTTCTTCGCCGCCGATCACAAGGGGGGCGCCTGCAGTCTTGTCCATCAGCACACCCTTGAGCACATATTCCTTGCCGGGGATCAGGTGCTTGTAGAACACGGTATCAGTAAGTGTGAACACTTCGGTTGCGCAGATTTCCTTTTCGCCGTTAACGTCCGCCATTGTGCCTATTTCGGGAATGCGGTCGTTGACTACGGTGATTTCTATAAGCTGCTCATGGTCAGATACGTTCACAAAGTAGATTTCTTCGTTGGGAAGGAATCCTTCCGCAGATGCAAGCTCTTTGACAAGCCAATTGCCATAGGGAATATTTTCAAAGATGAAAATACCGTTCTTGCCGGATTCGGCTGTGAGAAGCGCTTTTTCTGCCGTAAATTCCGTTTCATCCGGCTGGAACAGACCGAACAAAGCGCCCTCAATGGTTTCCTCGGTTTCACGGTCGATTTTTAAGCCTTTTATATCGCCGCCGATAAGATTGTTTTCAATAGCGTTTCCGTCATTGACCTTGATTTCCGCTTGGGAGATTTCCTGTCCTGCATACACAAATTCCACGGGATATTTTTCGTCAGGGAGAATATAGTGATTATCAGCGGATATTTCTTTAACATACAGCTTTGAGCCCACAGGAACATCCGTTGTAAAGAACGCATTGCCTTCTTCATTGCAGTTTACGATTTCCAGGAGACCGTCTGCCGGAATCACAGAGCCGTCTGCTGCCGTCAGATCCTCTGAGATAAACAGACCGAATTGTACAGAGAGGATTTCTTCATTCATACCTATGCCGAACAGCTCGTTTTGCTCTAACACTTTGACAAGACTGATTTCAGCCTTTTGGCGCTCATTACAGAATTCCGCTGTTGTTTCTGTAATTTCAACTTCCTGTCCTGCATAGGTCAGTTCTGCCGTATAAACCTCATTGCTGATAGTCATGCCGCAGGGAGCTTTGATTTCCCGTATCTCAAATTTTCCGAGGTACAGCGGATCGGTAACGGCTGTTCCGGTTTCGTCTGTGGTAATTTTTGCGGCTACATCACCTTTGGAATAGCAAAGCGTACCGTCTAAGGTATAAATATCTTCGGCGGCGGCCACTTCATAGACCGCGCCTGCAAGTCCCTGTACTGAATACGCGGGCTGATATAAATTCGGAAATGCTGTGTCATTGCCGACCTCATCCGTATATCCGCCGCCTGTTACTGTCACGGAAGAGAAAACCTCGCCGGTCTTTGTGACAGTGATAGTTCCTTTCTGAGCAATATTGTATTTTTCTACGGTGACAACTGTCTTGCTGCCGTCTACCGAAAAGGGAACCGGATCACTGTCGAGAACATATCCGTAACAGGTCTTCTGTTCAATGATTTCGTAATTTCCGTAAGGAAGCGTCTCCGGCATCATGAGCCTGCCGGTTTCAATATACTTTTTTACAATCTCAACGAGCGCCTTAAATGCGGCGTTATTAATGAGATAGCGGTAGGTTTCGCCGTCATCCTTTACAAAAACATCAAAAGCGTCCATCAGCTCTTTTCCGTCCAAGCCTTTGGTCTGCTTTACGGTATAAATGCCGTAGGGAAGGTCTTTTGTTTGTGCAAAGCCATTTTCATCGCATACAAGAATATCCCTTTCGTATTCCTTTGCGGCGTCATAGCTGCCGGAGGATTTAAGGAACACCTCAAATTCCGCGCCTGCTTCGGGTGTTTCAATCTGCGTCTCGCCGTCATCGCAGTGCTTGATAACAGCGATTTTGCCTTTTTGTACGGTTTCAAAAACTTCCGTCCCCGTGCCGTTATATTCCGCAGTATAGAGCTTTGCCTCTGCTCCGATATGGTGTGAGGATTCATCCAGCAGATAACCCTCGCCGGGTTCAATTTCACGCAGGCTCCAATCATCGCCGCAAACGTAGTATTTTGTTGTAAACTGCCCATTGATATCGGTGGTGTAGGCGTCTACAAGCTGACCGCCTTTATATATTCCGTAAACTGCTTCCGCAAGGCTTGCGTCACCCTGTGCCTCGCCTGCTTCATTATCGCTTTTGGTGACGGTGATATTCCATTTTTTCAGAATGTTGGTAAAGCTCTTGCTTGTCACCTTGTTCCATTCAATCGACGCCGTCTGTTTTTCGGGAATTACATAACGATCCGCCGTTTCCGCTTCTTCAAGGGTATATCCCGTACCAATGAGAACGTCTCTGAAATACGCTTTTCCGTCACTGCCGGCTATGGCGTATTCATCGACGGCAAGACCGGAGAGAGATGTGCCGTACAAATGAAATTTTGCTCCCTCACACAATCCGTCTTCACTTGTCTTTATGACCGTGAGATCGCCTCGCTTTAGTATATTGCTGAAAGTGACGGCTGCCGTCTGCCCTGCAACCACCGTCAGTCGGCGTATTTCCTGAGGCTCATATTTTTTATCAGTCAGCTCGGACACGGTATATATTCCGGGCATTAGATTATCAATCTGAATCTGACCGCCGTTTTTCGTTTGAAAGATTTTATCTATGCCGACCCCCTGTACACGGAACGACACTCCGTCAACCTTACCGTCCTCGGAAGTTTTTACAATCTTAGCGCTGCCGTAGGATACTTTAACATTCAGAAATCCTTTCACGGGATCGTTCACCGATTCCGCATAGGTGACAACATCCTGCAAGCCGGAGTTCCCGGGCAAATTGTGTCCGTCGGACCATGTGATGGTAATTGGAATGTGAGGTGACACGAAAAAAATTAAGACGGTCGGATTTACTGTGACAATCCGATTTTTTGATATGTTCGCAGGGATCGGCGGTTTCCGGTCGGGACTTGAAGCGGTCGGAGAATTTAAATGCGTCGGGCACTGCGAGATTGACAAATACGCAAACCGGGCGTATAACGCCATCTACGAGCCGAAAGGAGAACTGTATTTTGAAGACGCAAGAACCATCAACCCAAACGATCTGCCCGACATCGATCTCATCTGTGCAGGCTTTCCATGCCAAAGCTTCTCTGTTGCCGGCAAGCGGCTCGGATTTGCAGACGACACAAGAGGAACTCTCTTCTTTGAAATTGCCAGAATCGCTGAAGCGAAACGGCCTGCATATCTTCTCCTGGAAAATGTCCCGGGTCTGCTATCGCATGACGGGGGCAGGACGCTTGCTGCCATCTTCTCCGCACTTACTGAGCTGGGGTATGATATCGAATGGTGTGTGCATAACAGCGCAAATTTCGGAGTCCCGCAGCAGCGAAGGCGGCTGTACATTGTCGCAAGTCTTGGAGGACGAGGCACCGGACGGATATTTCCTCTCTCCTGCGGCGACGCGGAAAATCTTAAACAATTTATCCCCGGACCGCAGGGACAGCGCGTATACGATCCCAACGGAACAGCCTGTACGCTGACGGCCGGTTCAGGAGGCTGGGGAGGTAAAACGGGATTATACTTTATAGATATGAATCCCGATCCCGTTATCACCGATAAGGCCCGATGTATTACGGCAAGACAGGACAGCGGGGTCAGTAATCACAGAGGAGAGCATTCGGCTGTTCTTGTCACGGATGAACCGAGGGCGGTTCTTACGCCCGACAGAGTTAAAATCCGTCAGCAAGGCAGACGAATAAAAGAGCCGAAAGAGCCGATGTTTACGATTACGGCACAGGACCGGCACGGCGTGTGGCACAAAGGCAGGATACGAAAGCTTATGCCGATTGAGTGCTGGCGGCTGCAGGGTTTTACCGATGAACAATTTCGCAAAGCTCAATCCGCAGGATTAAAGGACGGGCGTCTGTACAAAATGGCGGGCAACGCAGTGAGCGTTCCCGTCATTTCTGCTATCGGGCAGAAAATAAAAGAAATATATAATGAATACTACATTATGAAAGGTTGTGAAACCAACGGAAACCAAACAAAGAATCGATAAATTCAATCAGGAGAACCCTCCCTTCTATATCATAGACCATAATGACGGCGAATTCAGCCTTTGCCTGCCGCTGGATTTTTTGGACGGCGAGTATTACCCATACTGTCAGGACGCCTTTGACGCATATGCGGAGGAAATGGGCGAGCCGCCAACAGGCAGGAACGGAATGAAAACACACGGCAGCGGATATGAATGGGCGGCGGCATTTAAGGAAGCGTTTAAAGATGATCCGAACATTTCAAAAATACTGTTTGATTGTGAAGCGGGAGGATTTTTCTGCTATGCATACGACTTGCCGTTAATGGAGGATTTCGGCGTCCGGTTTAAAAAAATCTGCGAGGATACTGAAGGCTTTACTCCGATAGTTTCGGCAGGCATCAAAAATGCCGCTGCATGGGAATCTCAGCAGGAACGGTTAATGAAAACCGTCAGAGGTCAGCTAATGAAGAATCCATCCGCTTCTTTCGAGATAATGACGCCGGACGGCAATATCAGCATAACGCCTGAGAACGGTAAAGCCCTGCTTGACGGAAGTTTACCCCATATAATATCCGACAGTGTAAGTATTGCCGCAAATGAACTGCTCGATCAGGAAATAACGGATATGCAGAGGGATCTGTTCGACCAAAGCCTTATCAGGCTGAAAACCGAAGAACCCCAAGAAGCCATGTCCATGTTAATGTAAAAGGAGTGAAAACCATGCCAAATCATGTGATAAATAACATTTATCTGCGGGGTGATCCCAAGAAAATTAGGTCAATGCTTGAAACCATAAAATCCGATAAGATCGGCGCCGGGTCGATAGATTTTAATAAGGTCATCCCTATGCCCGAAAGTCTTAATATTGAGACAAGCAGCCAAACCGATCAAGGACTGAAGGCATATCGGGACTTTATTGAGGCATATACCGTCGGACATACAACGGGAAAAGGCTAAGTCGGCACAGCTTTCACTGTTTGAACTCTGCGGCATGGATGAAATAAACTGCAATTACGAAAAACTGAAGGAGTGTATTATACGATGCAAAAAAGAGCAATGAAAACCAAAATGGCGCTGCTGGCGGTTCCTGCCGAAATGCTTCTTGAAGCAGGCATTTTCGAGAATGATCCAATACAGATGTATGTGGAAGGGCGCAGGCTTATTATCGAAAAACTTGACGATACAGATAACTTTATCTGTGACGGAGAATGCGCTGGCTGCCCGTTTAATGAAACCGATTGTGACGGAGAATGCGAAAGCTGTCCATGCAGTGAAGACTGCGGCGATTCGGAGATGAACGGGTATGATTAAGCTTCTTCGAATCCTCGGCAAGAGAGGAAGAATCACCATTCCCTATGAAATAAGGAAACGCGTAGGCTTTTCATATAACGATGTGCTGTCCTTTACCGAAGCTAAAGACGGCAGAACCGTTATCGTCAGGCGCGAGAAAATATGCAGCAATTGTGTGGAAAGTGAACCGATGAACATTAAACAAACAACCGAATTAGAAGATTTTCTTGACGCTCTTACAGCGGAGCAGCAAAGAAAAGCTCTTGTACATCTATCGGTAAGATGGGCGGAAAGGCAGGGCGGCGAAGCAAATGAATGAAAGCAATCCTCCTGCGAACGCAAGATATTTGGATTATTTTTAAAAACCGGCCGAGAAACTCACTTTTTCATATGCGCAGAAATACAAATAAATGAAAATAAAATACAGACAGTTGGGCAGAAAAAGTAAAAAATCGGGAATTTTTTTAGTTCTCGCTGGACTTTTCACAGAAATCTGATATACTTGTGATAAAGGAAAGTGATTATATGAATAATAACAAATTATTTATCGGTTTCATTGCAGCTCTGCTCACTGTAAGTCTTGCAGGATGCGGAAGTACCGATGAACAAACCGCAGAAAAAGAAAGCGTCAATCAGCCTCAGATTATTCAAACGGAAGGTGTGCCGCCGACCGCTGAAACAAGCGATGACAGTACTGACGGGGAATCAGCGGATTCTGCCGTAAAACCTGATCCGTCTGAAACAGCGGAGCCGCATACTGCACAGACCAATGATGAAAAAACACAGGAGCCTCCGGTCATGCCGTCTTCGGCACACAGCGAACAGCCCCGTGAAACCCAAACTCCCAAGCAAACGGAACTGCCGAAGTCCGAAAAGACCGAACCCGTTCCTGCGCAGCCGGTACAGCCGCAGACTTCTTCTCCTTCAAAGACTGATCCTGCAGAACCGGAGCCTACTGCCGGCCAGCCAAGTGAAGAACCATCCGCAGAGCCGAGTTTTAATATCGAAAATTGGGTATCCTTTGCCAAAAATTATGCGGAAAGCGTCGGCTTGGAATTGGACAGCGAAGCTGTAAGCTGCTGGGATAACCCCATTATTGCCAGTGCAGGAAGTAAATATCTTGAAAGAGACTTATGCGGAATGCTTAATAAGTATAACCGAGATGAAGATATTACGGCGGTTTGGATATGGGCTGAGCCGAGAACGGACAGCTCATGGGAAATCTATATCGGCTATGCATAAAAGAAAAAAATCAATACTGAAAACGCATCGTTTTTCGATGCGTTTTTTATTTACCGAAAGGAGTTGTTACAGAATGAATACAACTATTCATAAAAAAATTCTTTCCCTGCTTTTGGCAGTAATTATGTGCCTTACGGTCGTTCTTGGTCTCGGTACAAAAATCACCTTTGCTGCCGGAGAGCAGGCCGAGGTATATATCATCTCTTACCCCCGGGACGGGGACGCCAATCTCGATTACAGCGGAATTTGGGGACACGGCAATCTCCAGTTTATGAACGGCTGGACTTCCGGAAGCTCCGTTTATACAATGTTCCGCACGATGGGTTCATATGAGGGCGGGATTTGTTACTGTATAGAACCCGGCGTTCCGCTGAACAACGGCGACAGGCTTTCTAAATGGGGCGAGGATTTTTGGGAAAACTATCCTTCTCAGTATAACCGCACCATAGAGCCGTATGAGATCAAGCAGTATATAGGCAGAATTATGCAGTACGGCTATACCGGCAGTGTTTCCACCGAATGGAAAAGCCAAAACTAAGGCGGTGATAAAATCGCCCATATAGTCGCAGCTCAGCTTCTTATTTGAGAAACAGTCGTAGGCGAAAGAGATTCTGATTTTAACCATGTCGGCACAGGCAGCTATAGCGCCGTACTCGATCTGATAAATGATACCGCGCCGTTTAGAATTTTTCTTTTCTGCCGTAATTACAGCGACAGAGTCCGGTGCGTTTTTAGCGGTTATGGTAAGCGTATTTCCGCTGACAGAAAAGCTGAGACCGCTTCCGCTGAAGCTGTAATCGTCAAGAACTCCGTTATTATTGGTAAGGGACGCAGTATACTCCTTACCGTTCCATTCCAGTTCAACATTCTGCGCTTTGCCGGCTGTCATGCTCATGAAACTTGGAAGCTTTGAGTGTTTCTGCACATTCTGTTCAATTGATTTATAGTGATTTAAAATTTTACTGCGCAGCGGATGTCTTTCAGGAGCATTGTCTGCGACCGTGTTTTCAGCCTCGTCATGGTCAACGACTCTATCCCATTGCTGTTCTTCCGAATGCTTGAAATAATCGTTCAGACACTCAACGCTGTTGTACAGTTCTATCCACCTCGGGTTATTGGATATTGATTTGTATTGATATATGGGAGAACCGTGATGGCTGACATCTTCACCGCGCACCAATTCTCCGTCTTTTACACATACAAAGCTGTTATTATCCTCATAAAATCCCAAAGCCTCTTTGATACGCTTAAAGGCGTCGGCAGGATCGATATATACCTCCTGACGCACAGCTGCTTTAATTTTCATGTCTTTCATTTATTTTCCTCACATTTCCATTGAAAATCCTATATTATCGGTTTCAGATTCATCCTCGTCTTCATATTCCGTATCGCATTCGGCTTCTTCACCACGGTCATAACTTTCTCCGTCCTCAAAATCGTCAGAAAAACCGCTGCCGTCCTGTTCTCCGGCGTCTTCAGCGTAGTCGTCTGAAACTTCTCCAAAATTGCTCACAGCGGCGTTTTCTTCCGCATCCGCATTATCGTTCCCGCTTTCCTCCGTCAGCTGCTCCACGCTCTCACGCTCGGTCTGCTCCCGATCCAATTCATCTTCGATCAGTCCGATAACAAATTCCTTTTGCGTTATATTATTACGATGTAAATATTCCTTGATTCTCTGAAACAGATTTTCCGGCACCTGAAACGCAAGCGTCCTCATATTTTCCATGTTCTGTCCTTCTTTCTGATTGAATTTTGGATGAAGCTCGTCATCCAGCGCCAGTGTAATAAACTCTGCCATCGTCATTGAGTGCTGCTCCGTATACTGCCTTACTTCTGCATGGAGATCCGCGTCGATCTTGACGGTAATGCCTTTCTTTCCGTCAAACGGCATTTTCATCATTCCTTTCTATATATTTTTTTATTGCTCTTTCTGCTAATTCTTCAACGGATATTTCCTGCCTTGCTGCTTCAATCAAAATCAGCTCAGCCTGCTTATAAGGTATTTCAATCTCCAAGGCCTGCCTCACATTCCCATGACGGGAGCGCTGTCCTCGTCTATATCATTGTTTTGTTCCTCTGCAAGTTCCTCATCGGTCAGCCTGCGGAAGCTGTCCTCGCAAGGAACGATACCGAGCTCTCTGCCGTTATCAAAATCACAGTGCAATGTTCCCATATCGTCTACACCCCTCACTGTTCCTCTTGTGTTATCTTCCACAGGGCGCGGATCGTCTCCCATACTTAAAAGCATGATCCTTGTTCCGGGAGGATAGTTATCCTTCATACGCTGTGCCATGCGTCTTTCAGCTTCAAATCTGTTCATATTTTTCTTCTCCTTTTTTTTCATCGTTGCCCTTGGCTGACATTTGCCGGTATCTATGGCCTCAATTGCTTTTTCTCTCGTTTGGAACATTCGTTCCGGCGATACACGATGCAGTGAGTTCCCATGCGTTACGGTATAGTACTTTCCGTCATAATCCTTTATTTCAAATTCCTGTGTATACCTTTTTTGAATATTGGTGATCATTACGCAGGTATCTCCGACTTTCAACTTCACATCGTTGTTTTTCATATCTTACATCCTCCTAACTGCAATCCCTGTGATTTACCTATACAATCGTCGAGTTCATCTTCCGTACAGAGAAAATATCCATTTCCGGAATTCCAAAAAGAAACGTATAAATTTCCCTCATCGGTTTGTATAGCACGCTGTTCAAAAGATTCACCAAATCCGTCGCTGTTTTGACCTTCAATGGCAGAACGATGATTTTCCGTTTCCTCCTCATCTAGTTCTCCGGTCATATAACAATCTATTTTACCGTATATCTCCCCGTGGATTTCCTCCAATCCCCATGATCTTTTTTCCGATTCCGCTGTGATTTCCAACATACTCTGCCATATCTCCGAGATCGGGAAGCTGTTCTATTCCGAGCATATCTTCAATTTTATCGCGGTTGTCCAAGATAATATATTTTGCAGCGGAATCATATTCTTCACCGTCATCAATCGACGCTTTCAGCGGACAGTAAAATGTGAGCCTTGTTTCGGCAGCGTTTATTTTCATTTGATTGATATCTTCAAGTACCTCTGAATAAGCCGAATACTTTTTATTCAGCAAATTTTGTTCCAGGTCTGTTTTAATTTCCTCTCTTGCATTTGTGAGCTGATAGGCGTCATAAAGACTGTCTTTTTCGTTTAGAAGCAGAATCATGCTGTTTCCTATATCACTGTCTGAATAAAGCTTTACACTGTATTCCTCATCTTCATTGTCCCGAAGCCCCAGCAGTTCTGGCGAGCCTTGATAACCCGCAGTTCTCAATTCACGGTAAATTATATGGTAATTTGAGGTCAAATCAATAACCGCAGTTTCTCCGTGTTTGTTTTGCACAACAGCGTTAATCATTATAAATATTCCTTTCCTTATTAAAGTTTACTGCCCCAAGCCCGAAGCGTCGGATTGCCATTGCATTACAAATGAGTTCGAACATCTTCGGTGCAATCAAATCTTTATCCGCAAGATCTTTTACGGTAATATGTTTTGTGCCGAGATATAAATCCTTTGCACAGCAGAATAAAGCATAGGCATTCTCTGTGCTGTTTTGAAGCTTGATTGCGTCAAATCCGATTTTGTTTTGTCCGACTTTATGCTTTGCCTTCATCCAAAGTGAATATTCCGCTGTCAGCAGATATACGGCGGACATGAGAGCGTAATCTTCTTAGTTCAGCTTTTCGATTGCTTCTGTAAAAGCAATCCGATGTTTTTCATTACGGTAGTCCATAGGATTTTCCTTCCTTTTCTTTAAATAAAAAAGAGCCGGCCGTTTTGACGCTGTGCGTCCGTAAACGATTGGCTCTGAAAACAAAAAATGCAGATAGATTTTTACTTCTATCTGCACGTTTTGTCTGTTATTTAGTTGTTGTGAGAGTTCAATCCCTTCCGCAAAGGGAAATTGTCCATTTTATATCTACGATTTTGACTCTCGAAATTTCGCCGCCTAAAACGGCGAAAACCCCGATAAAATCGGGGTTTTCCGGGACAATATCTTTTTTATTGTCTTTTGCTGGTGCGGATAACAGGAGTTGAACCTGCACCCCCTTGCGAGGACTAGCACCTGAAGCTAGCGCGTCTGCCTATTCCGCCATATCCGCATAAATAATCAAAATATTACTAAAATAGTATAACATAAATATCACATTTTGTCAAGAAAAATTTATCAAAAAAATAAAATATAAATTTTATCCAGATAGAAAATATATCTTTACATCATAAAAAAGCTGTGATATAATAGTATCGTGATGTTTTATCATTATCTTCCCTTAACGTCACTAAAAACATATCGGAGGTAAAAATGGAAAATAAGGACGAACGTTATTTGAATATAACATTAAAAAATGATGAAGACGATAAAAGCGGGTTATCCCTGTCTTTTGCATCAATTATCAGGAATTTAAAAAGATTTTTTGTAATCTGGGTAGTTGCCGCCATTGTTTCAGGTCTGATTTCATTTATATATTCAACAATATCATATAATACAAATAAGGAGCCTCTGACAGCCCTCATTAGCTTTACATACCCAGGTGTGGAAAAGGGCCATGATCCTGCCGGCAACACCTTTGATGTAAACTCAGTTAAAAGTCCGGTTGTCATTGAAGCAGCTCTCAGCAAACTTGGAAGACCGCTTGGTGAACTTGAAAGCATCAGACAGAATATAACCTTTGAAGGCATAATACCATCAGATGTAATCGACCGTATGTCAGCTTACAAGAGTATATACGAAAGCGGTTCCGGATCAGCTCTTTCAGCTGCGGAATCCATGCTTGAAACCTCATATTACCCAACCCAGTATAAAGTTATTTTTGATTATTCATCAACAAACTTTGACAGTTCCGAAGCAGTACAGATACTGAATACTACGCTTGAATGTTACCGTTATAATTTTATTGAAAAATACGGTTACAACAAGGCTCTCGGCAATGCTGCAACTGCAATTAACTATAAGGAATATGACTATGCTGAGGCAGTAGACGTATTCAGTTCTACTCTTGATACACTTAAAACTTATGTAAACCAAATGGCTAAGGATGACTCAATACGTTTCCGTTCCAATACAACAGGTTATACATTTACTGACCTATCAGAAGCGCTTGAAACAATTCAGTCAATTAATCTTGATGTAATATCCTCATATATTAATGTTAATAACGTAACAAAGGACAAGGAATCACTTTCCACTTACTATAAGTACAGAATTAATGCTCTCCAGCGTACCAAGAATGTATATGAAGAACAGCTTTCAGTTATATCTGATTCAATTGATAATTATCAGAAGGATACCGTTGTAATGATGACTGGTACAGACGGCAATAATGCAACAATGACTCAGTCATCTCAGGAGTACGATAACCTTATCAATAAAAGAATTGATACACAAACTGCATTATCCTCAACTAAGCAGAAAATAAAGTATTATCAGGATCGTACAGACGCTATTAAGGATAAACCTGCTGCAACATCTGCTCAGATGGAAAAGGTTGATGAAGATTTGAAAGCTCTTAATGAAAAGATAAACAAGATTATCGATGACATTAATGTTACAGCAAATGAATATTATGAATCAGTTGCATTTAAAAATGCTTATAATATTCTTGTTCCGGCAAGCTCATCTGTAACAGGTGCTATCAGTGATGTTCTGAAACATACTATTTTACCTTTTGCAATTTTTGAAGCTATTGTTTTTGTTATTTACATCTCCGCTGCGTTTATAAGAGCATTAATTACAGAAAACAGAAGCCATTTTAATGGAACTGAAGTTAAGAAAATAAAATCAAATGAAGTTTCTGATAAAAATTCAAATAATAAAGAAAGCAAAAAATAAAACCATATTAAATGCGCCTCCGAATAAATCGGAGGCGCATTTTTATAGTACAAAATTTTTATTTCCAAAATTCAAATAAACGTGCAAATGAAAGTGCTGATGCCTGCCAGTCCGGTGAAAGACTTGATTCAACCTTGATCCAGTTATAAATCTGAGCAAAATTTAATACAAGACTTATAACGGTTGAACACACCATCAGTTTATTGAGATGGGTTTTCATATTGCTTTTACATTTTTCAAAGATAATAAATGCAATAATCAGTGCTCCGATAATCAACTGCCAAGAGAAATCAACGCAATACCTTGCTCCGTATCCGCTTTCCCAAATTGAAAATATTATTGCAAAAGGACAAGCAATGCAAACTATAAACATCAGTAATGAATACAGCTTTTTATCTTTATTTTCACATAATCGATAAGCCCTGATGGATTTTCCGTATGAAAGTATTGGCAATGACTTCCACAAAATCCCAAGTGCTGAATAAGTTGCAATGAAATAATATCCCTGAGGATTAAATGTAAAAACCTCCGAAGTATTAAAGAACGGGAAATTAATATTAAATGCCGGAATAGCAAATAAATAATTAAAGAATCCAATTAAAGAAAAATGTGTATGATACTGTGAAGATAAGAAGTCATTAATAGTCAGAGAATACTGTATTCCGAAATCAAAAGGATTACCAAATCGGGCATAGTTATAAAAAATCTGAATTGAGCCTATCAGTATAAACGGAACTAATGCATTTAGCCAATAAGGCAGATAATATCTCGTTTTTGAAATTTTAATTCCGCTGTAATCTTTCTTTTTCTTTCTGAATCCTGCATATATAAAGAAAAGTGCAGCAATACAATATACGGCAAGGGTCGGACGGCAAAGTACTCCGAGGCTGAAGCATACGGAAGACATTGCGACCCTCCACTTCTTTATTTTGCCATCTCCAATAACATTAGAGCTTATCAAGAAGAAAGCACCTGCCGTTGCACATAAGAAGCCTGAAGTCTGAGCAATTTCATAAAAGTTCGGTACGTTAAAGCAAAACCATATTCCGGAAGAAAACTGGATAATGGCAAGTCCCATCAAAACAAGTGATGACCGTGTACCTTTAAAGAATTTCTCCATGAAACACAAATAGAATTTTGTTAAGAATAAAATTCCCAGTGCACCAAAAAGCCATACTGCCCAAACTGACGGGAAATAATGTCCGGTTATAAGATAATACGGAAGGAACAGTGTCAATACAGGAGCAATTCCATAATACGAATAATATTTACCATTAAATAATAAGTGATCCCATGGATAAGCACCGATCTGCCCCGTTTCTCGCTGACTCCAGTCATATGGATTTTCCAGTTCAAGCAGCTGTTGATTCATTTCAATATCCATATCAGTTCTGCCGTTTGCAAACGCATCTACAATTGTCTGAGTAATCTGATTACCTGTAGTTTGTGTAAAATCCTTTTTAAGACTGTGCTCCGGATCAGTATATCTTGATGTGTTTGCAAGAATCAATGTTATTATAAGTAAAGTTCCTGTAAATGTATAGGCAATTGCCTTAACAGCTTTTTTACTATCAGAGAAATTACGCTTAAATACAACTGAAAATGCAAGTGTATAAATAATTAAACAGCCAAAAAGCATTATCAGGAATCTCCATGCCGAAAAGTGCAGTTCTACGGGATTATTAATGGTTATACTTTTTAGAGTTATAATCTCATTTTCCGCTGTATTAAACGAAAATCTGATTTTCGAAACTTCTCCCGAAAAATTGCAGACTACCGTTTCACTCTTTTCATTATCTTTTATTACCTGTGCTGAAGCAATATTATACCGATAGTCAGCCGAATTAGTTTCGTCGGACATATCCACATTAAAATTTACAAATCCTTTTTGATTTGACTCCGCTTTAAATGTAATTGTCCCGATATTTTTATTAACATTTAAAAATTCCAAATAAGATGTACCATTTTCAATATTTGTCATATTTAAAGTATCAAAATTTTCTATATTGGCAGCATTAATACTAAGTGTTTCAACAGGATAATCATCTAAAAACAAATGAGCAGAATTTAAATTGAATACAAAAAGCTCTAATGCCAAGCAAATTGTAATAGAACGGGATAAAAAAACGAATATACTTTTAAATTTCTGCGGTATCTTCTCCTGAAACCTGAAAAACAAAAATATTACACCGCCAAATAAAATATTCCAAAGCGAAAGTAATTTATATCCGCCAAAATCTACAATATTGGTTATATCCGATAATAATAGTACCGCAGAAATAATTTCAGCAGTTAACATGATCTTTAAATAGTTTCTGCTGATAATATTACTCAACTTAGACTTATTATTACCGGTTTTAGTATATACAACAAATGCAAAAGTAATAAATAAAAGCAAGTTAATTATAAAACCTATAAAATCCATTTTCGTAACATCCCCTAATTTAATATATTTTTGTTATATTATATCATATATTCTAAATAATTGCAAATGGTTTTTGTTTAATATTCCATTAATAATAAAATAAGTCAAGCTCTTTTATTTAACTATTTATATATATTTGTTGATTTATTAAAACCAGTATGATTATGAAAAGCCTTTCTGTAATCAGACGGCGTCATTGCGCATTCACTGCGGAATCTCGATATGAAATGACTCTGGGAGGAAAACGAAAGTAATTCCGAAATTTCACTGCAGCTGTATTCAGAATATCTAAGAAGATTTTCAGCAGCTTCAATTTTGCGTTTCATAATATAACGGCTGACTGGAATCCCGACTTCTTTGCTGAAAAGCTTAGAAAAGTAATTTTCATTAAGTTTTACATATGATGCTATTTCTGGAATAGTGATCCTGCAATGCAAATGTGAATAGATATAATCAATGCTTTTTACTACTTGTTTTGAATACACAAACTGCTTGTGCTGTTTTTCCATTTGAACAGTATAATCCATACACATTTTACTGTTGAGGTCTGCAACCTCTTTACCGGTAAGCGCTTTGTCAGCTTTTCTTATATAGTAATCCGAGATTTCATAGGCACGTGCGTGTTCCATTCCGCCTTCGATGCAATAACGAGCCAATACACCCGCAGTAACAACCAAATGATATTTTAAGCTTTGAATCGGATCATCTGAGAGAGCTTTTTTTGTATTTTCATTAAATACATTATTTTTAAGAATCCTGCTTACTTCTTCTTTTTTTCCCAATTTTACAAGCATATAAAAATTCATTTCTTCACTATATTCAACAACCGAATTTTCTCTGTCAATATACTTTTCTAAAATTACAACTTTGCCTTTTTCACTTTTCATATTATTCCCCCCTTTAGCTTTTATTGTATCATAAATATATAAAAAAAACAATAATTATTATATATTTATAAACAATTTGCGGATATAATAATTATATTGAAACACGAAAAAAGGAAGGTGCTTGTTATGCCGAAAACTCTCGACTGGAACAAATATCTTGAAACTGCCGCAAAGACAGTTTCCGAAGGTATTGTAATGTTAAAAAATGATAATAACACACTGCCGTTGGATATAGAAAAAGAAATTGCCGTATTCGGAAGAATACAATTTAATTATTACAAAAGCGGCACCGGCTCAGGCGGCATGGTAAATGTAACCAAGGTTACCGGAATACTTGATGGTCTAAATGACAACGGAGTTAAAATTAATAAGGAGCTTCTTGACGTTTATCAGAATTGGATCGAAGAAAATCCTTTTGATATGGGCGACGGCTGGGGAGAAGAACCATGGTCGCAAATAGAAATGCCTCTTGACGATGATCTTGTAAAAAGAATATCAGAAAGCTGCGAAACTGCTGTTGTTGTTATTGGAAGAACAGCAGGAGAAGAACAGGATAATCTCCTTAAGGAAGGCTCTTATCTACTCAGCTCCGGTGAAAAAAGCATGCTAAAAAAGGTCACTGACAATTTTGATAAGGTAGTAGTTCTCCTTAACGTGGGAAACATAATTGATATGGAATATATTGAAAGCTGCTGCCCTGATTCGATTCTCTACATTTGGCAGGGAGGCATGACCGGAGGAACAGGCACTGCCAATGTACTAACAGGCAAAACAAGCCCTTCCGGAAAACTTCCGGATACAATTGCCCGTTCTGTTTCAGACTATCCTTCAGATGCAAACTTCGGCGACAATTTTAGAAATATATATGCTGAAGATATTTACGTAGGTTACAGATATTTTGAAACCTTTGCTAAAGATAAAGTTTTGTATCCTTTCGGATTTGGACTTTCATATACTGATTTTAAACTTACAACTGACTCAGCATATGAAGAAAACGGAACACTTTATTTTAATATTACAGTAAGAAACACCGGAAATTACAGCGGTAAAGAAGTAGTTCAGCTATATTGTGAAGCCCCTCAGGGAAAGCTTGGAAAGCCTGCAAGAGTACTCTGCGGTTTTGAAAAAACACAAGAGCTTAATCCCGGAGATGAACAGACCGTTGAAATAAAAATTAATTTAAGTGATATTGCGTCATATGATGATTCCGGTGCAACTGGCAATAAATCATGTTATGTCCTTGAAGCCGGCAGCTATAATTTCTGCGCTGGAACAAACGTTAGAAATGCTGTTTCTATATATACCTTCAACATAGACAAAACCATCGTAACCTCTGCACTTTCTCAGGCCATGGCTCCTGTAGTTGAATTTGAAAGAATTAAACCTGTACAAAATAACACTGGTTTTACTGTTGAAACGGAAAAGGTTCCTCTTTTAGAAATCAACGAAAGCCAAAGACGTATTGATAATCTTCCTGATGAAATTCCATATACGGGCGATAAGGGAATAAAGCTTGCCGATGTTTTATCCGGCAGCAAATCTATGGATGAGTTTATTGCTCAGCTTTCTGACTATGACCTTTCCTGCATTATACGAGGCGAGGGTATGGGAAGCCCCCGCGTCACTGCCGGCACCGCATCAGCTTTCGGCGGAGTATCTGATCCCCTCACTGATTTTGGTATTCCAGCCGGCTGCTGCTCTGACGGTCCTTCCGGAATGCGTCTTGACTGCGGTACAAAAGCATTCAGCCTTCCGAACGGCACAATGATCGCTTCAACCTTTAACCGCAAACTTACAACAGAGCTCTTTGTCCTTATGGGATTAGAAATGAGCGCCAATCTGGTTGACTGCCTTCTTGGTCCAGGAATGAACATTCACCGTCATCCTCTTAACGGACGCAATTTTGAATATTTTTCAGAAGATCCATATCTGACCGGAACAATGGCTTCTGCTGAACTAAAGGGTCTGCATTCTGTTGGCGTAACCGGAACTATAAAGCATTTCTGCGCAAATAATCAGGAAACAAGACGTCATTTCCTTGAATCCGTTGTATCAGAAAGAGCTCTCAGAGAAATTTATCTTAAAGGCTTTGAAATTGCAGTAAAGGAAGGAAAAGCCGATTCTATCATGACAACCTACGGTGCTGTAAATGGCGTATGGACAGCAGGCAATTACGATCTTAATACCCAGATTTTAAGAAATGAGTGGGGCTTCCAGGGATTTACCATGACTGACTGGTGGCCTAATATAAATGAACGGGGCGGTAAATGCAATAAAACTAATTTTGCCGCAATGGCAATAGCCCAGAATGACATCTACATGGTATGCGCCAACGGTTCAGACAATGATGACAATACTCTTGAAGCCCTTTCAAGCGGTAAACTAAAACGCAGCGAGCTTCAGCGAAATGCAAAAAATATCTGCAATTTCCTGCTTCATACCAATGCTCTTAAAAAGCTTAACGGAACATTTGAACCCGTTAAAGTTATAAACCGCCCTGACAATGATCTGGAAAACGATGAACCGATTACTTTCTATGAGATTGACAAGGAGTTTACTCTCCCTCTTGAAGGCATTAATACAGACAAGGGAACAAATTACTGCTTTGCCCTAACATTAAATTATCCAGGTTATTATAAAGTAACTCTTACGGCAAGCTCAACTCAGAGCGAGCTTGCACAGATTCCAGTTACATTATTCAGCATGGGAACTGCAAGCGGAACCTTTACCTGGAACGGAACAAACGGTGAACCTGTTTCATTTATTAAAGATGAAATGCCAATGTTCTCCAGATTTACTACACTCCGGCTGTATTTCGCTCAAAATGGTCTGAAAATGCATAGTATCAGCTTTAAGCTTATTGATAAAGAAGTAAAAATTGAAACTCTGAAAGAATGAATAATAAAACAATATATAAATACAAAACGGTGTACAATAAACTTGTACACCGTTTTTCTCATTAACCGTTCAGCTTTTTATATATTCTGCTGCACGCTTTACACGTAACAGCAAGCTTATAGCTTTTAAGCTTTTTTTCAAGTATCGTAATCAGCGGAGATGAGTCTTCCGGACAGCATAAACGATTTTTTATAGTTATCAGTTCTGTATCACAAGGATTTCCTGTCTGACTGTCTTCAAAATCAATCAGTATACTGCCATGACTTCCGCAGCTGCACTCATACTCAAACTCAATTTTATCATATGTAGCATAGCAAAGATAACCAATATTTTCTCCGCATGAAGTACAGTATGTCCAGCCGCCGTAACTTGCCGCAAGTCTTGTGTTTTCAATATTCTTAGTTTTAATTTTTCTTGCCATTTCTAACCTCTAATTATTCTTTAACTATTTCACATTTCCGGCATTGGAGCCGTATAAAATCCTAACTTATGGAAATTGTACCAATCAAGTATTTTATCCTTGTCTGCAACGTTAAGAGCAAGCAAAATTTCCTTTGCAAACTCCAAAGCTGCGGTACCGTTAGCTGTTATCACATTTTTATCACTGACTGCCTGTTTAGCCATATAGTTTGCTTCTCCGGTATATGATGAACCTGCCCATTGTTTTAAATCATTCAGATCATTACTTGTGTGAACAACATCATTTAAAATACCAATAGTTCCTAAAAAAGCAGAAGCATCACATATACCGCCTAACACTTTACCCTTTTTATAACAGTCCACTGCAAGTTCCATTACTTGACCTGCAAATTCATTTCTCCAAGTAAAGCCTCCGATTAAAATAACCGACTCATAGTCCTTTGGAACAGAATTAATATCATAATCAGGCATTACCTTAAATCCACCAATAGACTGTACATATTCTTTAAATAAAGATACTGTTTTAATCTCATACTGTCCTTGTCCTAACATTGCAATTGCAGAACTAAGATAAGCCGCTTCCCAGTCTGCATACTGTGGCAGAATAACAAATAATATTGTTTTTTTCATGCTGTTCAACTCCTTTTTTTATTCTCTAATAAAATGCTTTTCAGTATGAACCATGTTCATTATCTTTTTTACTTTATTTTAAAGCCACACTGCCCAGTCCCCATAATCAAAAGTGCCGCTTCCATGATGTAACAAGCCTTTTGATTTGATCTCACGAAAAGCGTCTCTCATACGGATAATTATTTCCGGCTCTAATTCCAATGAGTGATGTCCAGGAAAAACTTTTTTTACCGGCAAAGCGGCAATCCTTTCAAGAGAATTAAGATAAGCCATCGGATCAGTAGATGGATAGTAAGCAAACAAAGTATCCTTATAAACCAAATCACCCGTAAACAAATATCCCCTTGATTCTTCCCAGAAACACATATGCCCCGGTGAATGTCCAGGAGTATGCAAAACTTTAATTATCCGTCCCCCAATATCAATCGTATCCCCGTCTTTCAAAACCCTTGACGGCGTTCCCTGAAACATGGAATATGTACTGACATCAAAGTTTTCAGGAAGATCACAGCGTTCAACAACCATTTCCTTAACCGTTTCAGGCGACAAAGGAAAACCTCCGTTAAGCCAATCAAGCTCTTCACCGTGCGCATAAAACTCCTGAAAATAATTATGCCCTCCTATATGATCCCAATGAATATGGGTAGCTGCGGCAACAGTCGGCTTGTTTGTTAATTTCATCACTTCATCATATATATTGCAGATACCAAGTCCCGTATCAATCAATAAGCTTTTGTCAGAACCATTTAAAAGATAGCAGTGTGTTTCTTCCCAATGCCTATACTCACTGATAATAAAGGTATCTTTATCGATCTGCCCGACGGTAAACCAATTATCCATAAAACCCCTCCCAGCTATTTTAATTGTATCACTAATTTAATATTTTGTAAACCTGTATTTACATTTAAACTTAAACTATGCTATAATATACAAAAAGGAGCGTGATTACAATAAAAACTCTTATATTTAATGGATCTCCGCGAAAAAACGGCGATACTGCCTTTCTTATAAAAAACCTTACGGCACAGCTTCAGGGAGAATGTAAGATTATAAATGCCTATACCGCAAATATTTCACCATGCATAGACTGCCGTAAATGCTGGAATGAATACGGCTGTATAATAAAAGACGAAATGCAGGAGGTTTACAGTTATCTTGAAATATGCGATAATGTTATCATTGCTTCACCTATTTATTTTTCAGAACTAACAGGAAAACTTCTGGATATAACCAGCCGTCTGCAAATGTATTTTTCTGCAAACCGATTTCTCAATTTAAAACCAAAACTTAAAGAAAAAAAGGGGGCAGTTATTTTAGCCGGAGGAGGCACCGGAAGTTCGCAAAAGGCTTACGAAACGGCAGCTTGCCTGCTTCACTATATGAATGTACAGATTATTCACCCTTTAATCTGTTGTCATAACACAGATAATATTCCGGCAGAAAAGGATACGCAAATTTTATATGAGATTGACAAAGCCGCAGCTTTTTTTAATTCGACTGGACTTTAATTAAATAAATATTAATAAAATAAAATCCCGGCAATAACCGGGATTTTTTATTCAAAAATGACTTATCTGACCAATAATATATCTTTGGATTTCTAAAGCGTCCTGATTAGTAATACCACTTGTTCCTCTTTCATAAACATCAGCAGCAATTTGCTGTTTTTCATCAAGCTTATATGTATCAGGATTTCCTACACTTCTCATAATTAGTATAGCATCTTCCTCAGTAACTTTACCATCCAAATTAACATCGCCCAACAGTATTGTTTCTAATTCTATATTGTCGGTGCTAAGTAATTTGTTATTAACATCCCGAATTACAACATCAGAATAATTTACAACATGAAGAACATCCTGCGTTGACATAGGCACAATAAATTTTGTAGAAGCCAGCGCTCCCGTTTTTGTAATAGGATCTCCCAAATAAATACACTGAACCTCACGGCTGTCAGTATCATTATTAGAGCGGAAGTAGCCGCCGCTGCAAAGAGAAGTAGCTGTACTTTTTTCAGCTGTTACACCTGAAACATAACTGAATGTATAATTAAAATAAGCAATATCAGCGCTGTCTTTTTTAACATAATTATTATAAATAACATATGTCTTATACTGAGTGATTGCACTCGCAGAATAATTACTCAGCATAGGTACTGCACACATTACAGACGCAGAAACTAAAGCGGCAAATTTTCTTAAACTCTTTTTCATGATTAACATCCTTTCACTTTTATTAATTGGATTAAATTATTATGGTTTAATTTTACTATATTTGCCAGTTTTTGTCAATAGTTATTAGCGAGATTTTACAAAAAAAATTAACAACTTTTCCTTTATTATATTAATTGGTGTTAGCTTTGGAAGTTTCAGCGCAATCCAAAAGAATTTTTGCAAAGCTTGGATGAAAATCCCTCATAAAAAATATAATTTAACCATTGACCTGCTGTTCAAATATAATAATAAGGGAGGGATATAATGAATGACAACAGACAGATTGCAGACATTCCTGAAAGTATAGCTCAGCAAATAAAGATTCTTGAAAAATCCAAATTTTACACCTGGATTATTGTCATAAGTGTATTAATATCAATACAGAATATTGATATACAAAAACGTGATCTGATTAACAGTGCACTTTGCGGCAAAGAATGCGCCTCTCCTGAACTCTTCACGAGAAAAATCGGAGCAAATATAATGGTGCTGGCCGCACTCTTTTTCTTTTACTGCATTACTTCTGAGGGAGCTAAAGCCGCTGGAGGAAAAAATTGTTCAGCAAATTTGAACCAAGCCGCGTCTGGTCTGACGCTTATGGCAGGTTTGATAAGACTGACGGATTTAATGAAAAATCAAAGCTCACAATGAACAGAAGGCACTGCGCCTTCTGTTTTTTAATTATACTAATTTTTTCTTTAAATTTGTAAATACTATATTAATAATATTTCGCTTTCTATCACTGTTTTTTCTTATGGAACTTGTTTACAGAAAGATTATATGATAAAATAAGAAAAAATAAAATTTTGGAGAAAAATATGAAGAAAATAATTGTTATTGGGTGCCCTGGTTCCGGAAAAAGCACATTTGCCCGTAAACTCAGGGATATAACGAATCTTCCTTTATATTATCTGGATATGCTCTGGCATAAACCAGATCAGACTAATATTTCAATGGAGGAATTTGATTATGAGCTTAATAAAATTATAAAAAAAGATAAATGGATAATCGACGGAAATTATCAGCGAACTCTTGAGATCAGGCTGAAAGAATGCGACTGTATATTTCTTTTTGATATTCCGACTAAGGAATGTCTTACAGGTGCACAGGCACGAATAGGCAAAAAGCGTGAGGACATACCATGGATCGAAACCAGTTTTGATGAGCAGTTCAGACAGCAAATCCTTAACTTTTCACAAAAGGAGTTACCTAAAATATATAAACTGCTGGAACAATATCAGTATAAACGTAAAATAATAATTTTTAAAACAAGAAAAGAATCTGAAAATTATTTAAAAGCATCTGCTTATTAAAACCGACGAAAAATACATTAAATATTAAATTACAAAAAGAATCCAATTTTATTACCTCTCTCTTGACAAAATATTTTTTTTAAGATATACTAAAGATTATGATAAATTATAAAATGGTTGAGTTATGCCCTGAAAATATTATCTATACAGCTATAATTAATTATAGCTGCTTCTTGAGGAGGATTTAATGAAAAAAATAATAACATATGGAACTTATGACCTTTTGCACTATGGTCATATAAATCTTCTTCAGCGTGCAAAAGCGCTGGGTGATTATCTTATTGTGGCACTTTCAACCGATGAGTTTAATTGGAATTCCAAGCAAAAAAAATGCTACTTTACTTATGAACAAAGAAAACGTCTGCTTGAAGCCGTAAGATATGTGGATTTGGTTATACCAGAAGAAAACTGGGAACAGAAAATCAGCGATGTTAAGGAATTTAAGGTTGATACCTTTGTAATGGGCGATGACTGGACAGGTAAATTTGATTTTCTTAAAGATTACTGCGAGGTTGTATATCTTCCGAGAACACCTGAGATTTCAACAACACAAATAAAAAAAGATTTAAAATAATAAAGAGCGAAAAGACTTTTTGATTTCGGAGGAAATTGTAAATGGCAAAAAATAATGCTGTAAAAAAAATAATAAACAAACTGAAATCCCGTATTTGGTTCAGTGTATATTACGGGATTTATCAGAAATCCGGGATAAATAAGAATCTGGTTTTTCTGGAATCTCGAAACGGCTCAGATATGGCGGGTAATATTTTGTATATTGCTCAGGAACTGTCAACAAATCCCCAGTACAAGCACCTTAAGCTTTGCGTACCGGCAAAACCGTTTATGACGGAAAAAGTAAAACTGATGCTTAATAAATACGGCATAAAAAAAGTTAAATTCCTCAGGGAAGAATCACTTAAATATTATAAATATCTTTCAAAAGCAAAATATCTTGTAAATGATACTTCCTTCCCACGAAGATTTATAAAAAAGGAAGGTCAGGTTATTTTAAATACCTGGCACGGTACTCCCCTTAAGAACATGGGCCGTGATGTAAAAAATGAAGTTTACAACATGGGCAATGTTATGAGAAATCTTATATTCAGCGATTACCTTGTTTTTCCTAATGAATATATGAAAGAAAAAATGGTAAGCGCCTATATGCTCCAGAATCTCTGCAAAGCAACTATTTTAAATGAGGGATATCCGAGAAATTCTGTTTTCTTTAATGACAGCCGAAGGTCAGAACTTAGAAAAAGCTTTAATGCTGATGACAAGGAAATTATCGTCTATATGCCCACCTGGAGAGGTCAGGTCAATAAATATGACGTAGATACTGTTCTAAATGAAACAACCGAATTTCTATCGGAAATGGATAAGAAGCTCAATGATAATCAGCTTATGTATGTAAAATATCACCCTCTTATGAAGCTGGAATTTGATGATAATGAATATCGTCACATAAAGGCTTTCCCAACTGGATATGAATATTATGAAATACTGAATATGGCTGATACTCTTATTACAGACTATTCGAGCGTATTCTATGACTTTGCTAATTCACGCAGAAAGATCATTCTCTATACCTATGATAAGGAAGAATATTTTGAAAACCGTGGTGTTTATGTTTCACTGGACGAATTTCCTTTCCCTCAGGCAAATACAATAGACGAGCTTGCTGCAGCTATCAATACCCCTAAGAATTATGATGATACTGACTTTATAAAAAAATACTGCACTTACGATAATCCGGACGCAGTAAAGAAAATATGTGAAAGAGTATTTTTAGACAAGCCCGTTACGAATGAGGAAAGGCTAATACCAAACGGCAAGGATAATGTTCTGATTTTTGCCGGAAATCTTGCTAAAAATGGTATTACCACTGCGCTTCTTTCAGTCCTTAACAATATTGATTTATCAAAAAATAATTACTACCTCTCTTTCAGAGAACGCCTTATAAAAGAAGATCCTATGAGAACGGAAGTTATACCGGAAAATGTTGGGGTTATTCCAATAAGCAGTGAAATTACATTTGACTTTAAAACAGATTTTGCTCATAAAAACTTCCTAAAAAAAGGCAAGGAAAAGAAAAAGTATAAGCAAGCAATGGCTGAAGCTTATTCCAGAGAAATTAAAAAGCACTTCTATAATATTGAATTTAAGCACGTTATCCATTACGGAGGTTATGAGAATACCATTCTTGGAATGCTTACTCAGTTTGACTCCATTAAAACAGTTTATGTCCACAATGATATGCTCCAGGAAATAGAAACACGTAACAATCAAAACATCTATCTTCTTAAATGGGCTTACAGCGTATGTGACCACGTTCTTCCGGTTTCAATTGATATTGTTGAACCGACATTTAAAATAAGCGGCCGAAAAGACAATATTATGGTAATGAATAATTTTCATAATCATGAAGCAATCGTGGAAAAAGGCAATATGCCGATTGAGTTCCAGAAGGATACTGAGATTTTCTGCCCTCATCCAGATGGAGTAAATCATATTCTTAATTCCCCTGGAATGAAATTTATTACAATCGGACGCTTTTCACCTGAAAAAGGTCACTTCCGTTTAATTGACGCTTTTGAGGAATTTCATAAGACTCATCCTGATTCAAGTCTTATAATAATCGGCGGTCTTGGCGTTCTTTACAATAAAACAATTCAGCACGCCCGAGAAACAGACTGCTGGGAAAATATTGTACTGATAAAGTCAGTTAAAAATCCTATGCCTATTTTAAAAAAATGTGATCTGTTTATAATTTCTTCATTCTATGAAGGTTTGCCTATGGTTCTACATGAGGCAGACTCGCTCGGTATACCAGCATTTTCAACAGATATTCATGGTCCGGGAGGATACTTCAGGGAATTCGGCGGACATCTTGTAGAAGACAGCACCGAGGGGATTTTACAGGGTATGTATGACTTTGCAGACGGTAAAATTAAGCCAATGAATATTGACTACAAAAAACGTAACGATGGCATACGTGAAAAGCTTGAAGCTTTACTATAACAATATATAAAATTATGCATCTGAATTGAATTATTATAAATCAATTCAGATGCTTTTCCTTTGGATTAGATATTAATTTAATTTACATTTTTTCAGGCTTGATTTTACTATAAATATATGATATAATATTATAGCAGTTTGTAATTATAGGCATAAATTGTAATTTTCGCGCCTTAACTTACTGCAATTGAATACGGAGTGGTATCGAAGTGGTCATAACGGGACTGACTCGAAATCAGTTGTACCTCACGGTACCGTGGGTTCGAATCCCACCCACTCCGCCATCGAAATTCCGCATAAACTAAGTGTTTATGCGGTTTTTCCATACCTTAACATATTTTACGACAAAAACAAAATTTCTGCGGTTTTGTTATTTTCAGGCTATTGTTATCACGATTTTCAAGATAACAAGGCGTAAAACATCTATTACTTGCAATGGCTTAACCTACGACAAAAGCCCAAATTGTTGTAAAAATGTTATCAAATCGAGTAAAGCGATATAAAAGGACATAAGGAAATACGGGGCGTTACATAACCATAATAATTTGGAGGTACTAAAATGTATAACGAAAACAACACCCTAAGCCCCGCAAAAATCGAACTTATCAGCAATGTATCCGTCACCTATTCTACCCCCTTTTGGGACGGATTGCGGGAAGTCACCGGCACATTGGATACTATCCGAAAAATAAAAACTGTCCTTGAAACGCTCTATGCTATATGCGTATACCGCAAGAATCAGGTTGTAGGCTTCCAATTCAGTTCAAGGCTGATAATATCAATCGGAGCTTCAACAGCGATTAAATCGAAGCAAGTCTTTCCTGCCATTTTGGGGCATACAAGTCTATCGTATCGTGACGATGTCCTTTAATTTTTCTGACCATAACAACATGACATCTTATACATTCCACCTTAATATCGCCTTGGGCGTTTTTATAACCTGTTACGATGGTTCCGCAGTTAGACCACCCAACTTATGAGCAGTAACACTCAACATATCATACTTAGTATTTCTCAATTCATCATTAAGTGTTCCAAAGCCTTGTGTGGCATCAATATGAAAATATGTAGGTGTCTTTTCAAGAACTTCGCCAATCTCTTTGATAGGTTGGATTATTCCAGTTTCACTATTAACGTGCACGAGATTTGCAAAATTAAGTCTTTCCATTATCTGGCTATGCAAGTCAACAATAACTTTTTTAGAATATCTTTTTGCTTCACTTTGCTGTAAATCAATTTCCACATTATAAGATTGAACAACTAAATCTCTGCACATAAACAAAGAAGTAGATTGTCTTAATAGCCTCAGTTTGTCCTTAATATTCATTAAATCTCCAGATAATAAAAAGCTCCAAAGCTTTATATTGACATATACCGACAAATAATGTATAATTTTCTTTAAGGGCATACCATAACGGTAGGCGGTCAATCCTGCTCCCGGAAGGGAGTGAATGCAGATGACATGGAATGATTTTTTTCAACTCATCATTGCACTATCAAATGTTCTTCTTGCCTATAAGGCTTTTAGTAACGATGATAATAAAAGGAAATAACCGCCCTGCTACCACTTAGGACGGTTATTACTTAATAACTAACTTAATGGGAGCGACCGTCTATCGGTATGCCCCTTTTTTATTATTATACACTATTTACAGGATTATGTCAACTACATTCATATGCCTTTTTTATATAACTCCGACAAATAATTTACATAAATTTCTATTATAATACAAATTGTTTTATATGATATAATTAAATAAAAAATATTAGGAAGTGATTTTATGGCAAGTATAAGCGCACGTAAAAATAAGAAGGGGGAAATAATATCTTATAGAATAAGAGTTTCATGACTATGATATAAAGGGCAACAAATTAAAGCCTTTTGAAATGACATATAAACCTGATCCAGAAATGACAGAAAAACAAATTGAAAAAGAATTACATAAACAAGCAATATTGTTTGAAGAAAAATGTAAGTCAGGATTATTCGGTGATTGTACCAACCTCCTTTTCTCAGATTTCTGTGATCAATATTTAGAAATAATGAAAGAAAGATTATCGCCAACAACATTAGAATATTATAATAGTACCATTAACAGACTTTACTTTTTAAACCGGCGTTCGGTCATTTAAAATTAAAAAATATTAAAACCTTACACATTCAAACATTTATAAACCAATGTAAAAAATAAATATAAAAGAGTAACAAGCTTTAAAGACTTGTTACTCCTAAAATTTGGAATATGGTAGTATACAACAAAAAAATTTGGTTTGAGCGCAGTTTTGATATGTATCAAATTCACGGATTAGCATATTTTGATATTAAAACAGCTAATTCCAGAGAGCTTAAAGAGAATCATTTAGGATATATAAATAACAATTATATGTATTACTCTGAAGGAAAATCTTTATATAGAGTAAATCTATCTGATTTTGAGTGTGAAAGCATTATCAATATAGGCAACTATTTGATGTCATTTGATTTTTATGAGAAATATATTCTTTATTCCTCAGGTGATTTTCTTTATAAATATAGTGATAATGAAAATACGCCCATTTTTTCCGTTCAAGATTATTTTGAAGATGAAAGTTATAGAATCAGAGAAATTCGATGCCAAGATAACCGTATTTTTATAAAAATTGGTTCAGGAGCCTTTTGTCAATGCATTATGGAAATTGATATTGACGGTAATGTAATTGAACTAATTCACGAGGATTAATTTATTTTAAGAGCAAAACTTGTTTTAATCAAGTTTTGTATTATTTTCATATACGTACCTCAAATTATTCTCTTATAATTATTAATGTTGCAGAATCCTCTACAAGATTTGCAAAATTATGCATATTCTCATTTTCTTTACTGTTAATACTTTCTTCAATGGTTATACACCCTGTAGACCAAGGATTAGAAGTATAACCATCTTCAGCTTTATGTATTAAAATACCACTGGCATCGTATTTACTATATTTTTTTTCAGTTTCTGAATAAGATTTACTAGGTAAATACCAACTGCCATTCAATGTCAATACATTGTAGAATGGTGCTCCATTATGAGTACCACTTCCTTTGTTCAATTTATATATACCAGGATCTACTGCAACGGATGGCTCCCCATTTTCATCTATATAATTAAAATTGTCAGGCAATGTACTTCCAACGAAAGATGTTTCTGTTCCATCCGGTGAATATACCGTAATTGTAGCATTAAATCTTTTTCCATTAGGCTTTCCTTCTTTTGCTACAACTAAAACACCATCGATTGAACATTCACCATGTGAACAACCCGGCGCTCCTTTTTTCATCCTTGCCTTTTTCTCTTCAAACTTTTTAGCGTCAGAAGCACTATTAATACTCATTTTATCTCCATTAGGCAATGTAGCATAACTATGCCCACTCGGATCAATGTACCTAATCGGATTATTATGACAGTAAGTATAAAGATTTAAACTCAGAGGGTCTTCATTTTTACCTACAAAGCTATCTCTTGAAATAAACCTGCCTATACTTGGGTTATAATTTCTTGCCCTTAAATAAACAGTCGCTGTTTCCTTGTCATAAAATATACACCTTAAAACAACGTATTTACGTGCTTTATTTCATTAATACGACACTAAGTACGACACTTGTGCCAAAAAACTAAAAAAATAAAGAGCCATGTAATTAAATAAACTACATGGCTCTTTACGTTCGTTCAGTATTTTCTTTAATTTCAATTTTATCATTCTGTCCTCCGATGGTATTTTTGTTAATTCGCCAATAACATTAATAGTTTTTTATTATCAGTTCCTTATATATGCCTTTTGAAATATTATTCTGTCGTTCTACTGGAATGATATCAAATTCCTTATACAGATCGCGTATGTACTCATCGTCATTGTATGAAAATATAAAACGTCCCTTTATATTTCCTAAAACACTCTTTAAACGCTTGTGGTCCTCTGTTTTAAATTCTGCGTCATAATACTTTTCCGTCTTATGATAAGGCGGATCGCAATAGAAAAATGAGTTAGGTCTATCATATACTTTTATCAGTTTTTAAAAGTCCTTATGTTCAATTACAACTCCGCTCCCGTTTTTCAACCTGCTTTCTATGTCTGTTAGATATTCGGAACTAATATTTGTCTTATTACAGCCATATGTCTTACGCTCTGCTCCATAACTGATCTTGACCTGAACATAAAACATTGCAGCTCTCTGTATATCGGTAAATCCTCTCATATTGCTTAGCGCTTTAATATCTTCAAATATTTCTCTTGCATTTATATATCCTGATATTTCACGCTGAAGCTCTCCACGATGATACCTGATACATCTGAACAGATTGACCAGCTGTCCTATATACCTCAAAAGGCGCATGCCTGTCCTTTGAAAACAATACAAAACCCCCGCCTCCGAATACTTCAATATACCTTTCAAGATTTTCCGGAAATAATTCTGTTATTTTCTTAGCAAGTAAACTCTTGCCTCCGACCCACGGAATAAAACTCTTCATAACACGTCCTACATACCTCAAATCAAATAGTCTTTTATCTGCTTTTTATTTCAGACTTGGGTTTTTCTCAGGTCTTTTTGTCCTGCATATTTTTTCATAACTTTTTCAAAATTCCTCTTATACTTTTTTCTCTTTACCTATTGACTTTTTATAGTTGGTCTTTTATTACATTTTCTTTTCTATCTCGGTATGTAAACGCTTAGAGAAGTTGTCTCCTGCAATGCCGTTCTGAGAATATCCCCACTGCCTGAGAAGAGAATTTACTGCTCGTAGCGTTCCGTCTCCAAAACATCTGTTCTTATCCATTCCGTATTTATGCAGACCTATCTTCTTAGCAAGCAAGAGAAGTTCCTTAAGATTTAATACCGCTGAATTGGCGTCACCTTTCTTACTTCCGCTATTGTCCATAACCGGCAGCTTATAAGGCTTTTCCTTTATGCCCAATGTTTTTACTATTCCCTTTGCATAAGCTTCGGCAAGCTTCTTATAGTTTTTCTTAATAAAATCAGCGTCCTTTTTATTGTCAACGAAACCGCCCTCTAAAAGTACTGCCGGGGCTTCTGTTTCCCTGATAATAGCGAAATAATCTCTGTTATTACTGTCGAGCTTTGTTTTAATTCCTCGGCTTGACACGATCTTCTTAACTTCTTCATTGATATTATTTGCAAGCGTTTTAGATGTGCCGCCTACTATTGAGTGATATACTTCAAAACCTTGACCGCCTCCTGCATTGAAATGAATATCAACTACTAAATCAGGATCATATTTATTATACATGGCCGTTTTACTGTTCATATCCGTATCTATGTCCTGAGTACGCGACAGCTTGTAATCCACACCGTATTCGCTTAGAATCTACGCAAGTGCAAAGGCTGTTTTTAGTGTGTATTCTTTTTCGATTATATAAGCTTTTGCGCCTGGGTCTGAACCGCCGTGTCCTACTCCTATAAATACCTTTTTACTCATATTTAAACCTCTTTCTTTCATTTAAATTATTTTTGGGTACAAAAATGCGCCCTGTTGTTTTACAGAACGCATTTACTAATTATTCTTTAAAGGGTCACATTTGAAATGCCGCCCTTGCCTAAATACTCATATTCATCATTAAAAGAAGCATTTGCTTGTTTGTTGTACGGGATATCAGGTATATCCGAAAGAGTGTCAAACATAATTTGTGCAATCTTTTTCCCTTTTTTAATTGTTATTATGTTCTCTGATATATTTGTTACCCATAAAAAACATCTGGTTTTATGCCCCGGTTGATAACAAGGTCCGTTAACAACTAATCCCTCTCTCATGATAGAATTTCTTTCTTTAACAATACCGATCATGTTTTCCGGTATTGTTAATGTTTCTTCTGTACCAATGAAAATAGTTTTATCAGGCTCTAAATCATAACTTATTTTCTTTGTGTTTTCAACATAAATATTTTTTACTGTTAAATCGTACGATACTGCTCCTACATTTTCAGGGTTATAATTTTCTGCAATGAGAAGTCCACTTTCACACATTTTTTTTATTTGCTTATCTACTATATACATATTTTCATTCCTTTATAATACTTCCTTAATAAACTTTTTATTGACATATACAGACAAATAATGTATAATTTTCTTTAAGGGCATACCATAACGGTAGGCGGTCAATCCTTGCTCCCGGAAGGGAGTGATTTACTATGAATAATTTTGTTACATGGAGTGATTTATTACAGTGCGGAATTTTTCTCACTGCTTATACATCCCTTTTATATACAATCTTTCATAATAAAAAGAAATAGCCGCCCCAGTTCCACGTAAGGCGACTATTTTTTAGTTAACCATTTACGGGAGCGACCGTCTATCGGTATGCTCCTTTTTTATTATTATACACCATTTATAAGATTATGTCAACTACATTCATATGCCTTTTTCATATAACTCCGACAAATAATTTACATAAATTTCTATTATAATGCAAATTGTTTTATAGTTTTACCTGTGATATAATTAAATAAAAATGTCAGGAGTGATTTTATGGGACGTCCTAAAAAGGATAAACCCAACCACGCTTCAGGTATGTATGAAGTAAAAATAACAATCGGGCATACTTTTAACGGCAAGCCTATTCGCAAAAGCTTTTACAGTTCCGTCAGTAAATCAGCTGCTAAGGCTAAAGCTGAACAATTTAAAATTGATCAAGCTGTTTCTATGCAAAATGATTCTCCGTTTGTTTCTAAAAAAGAATGTTTCGATACATGGGCAATTAAATGGCTTGAGACTTACA
>Ga0209064_1001120_pt1 | contig 47304 bp, 37 predicted proteins | sample Inofromicrocosms_FD_187498 | JGI IMG/M metagenome (GOLD analysis project Ga0209064, IMG submission 187498) | Mouse cecum microbial communities from Vienna, Austria - Inoculum for glucosamine and mucus D2O microcosms (SPAdes) (version 2) | ecosystem: Host-associated > Mammals > Digestive system >...
TTAAGCCCGCTGTGCATATTCCCGAAGTTATATTCCCCGGCGATGGCATGCATGGCAAGGAAATGCCCTGCAAACCGCTCGCAAAACCAGTAACGCGCCTCGGGCTGGACAAACCAGTGTTTCCAGCTGTGGCCGCCGACGGTCCATCCGTTAAAGTTTCCGGACACATCGAGCGACCATCTCGGCGCCAGCCCTACTTCAACCCCCAGATTAGGGCTAAGGAGGGCATCATAGAGCAGGTTTGTCTTGACGGCCACATCCTGTGAGCGTGAGCCTTGGCAGAAAAGGACTGCCATGATTGCTGCTACAATAATCTTAAGTTTCATATTATGGGTTCTGGAAAGATTGGTTTCATTTAATGCACAATAAGGCTGGTTGCGCCGCCGGAGCCTATTCCTCCTGACGGTACTACTGAAAGGCACGACCACCGCAGTACGGCAGACGGCACGTTTTATACTGGGATCTGAGAATGTGGTCCGGCATGGATACATCCATTGCCACAAAGTATTGATTTACAGCAAGATAAGCAAGAAGTAGGGGAGGGTAAATCCCTACCCTCTCCTTTATTTATCGATAATAGCTGAATCAATTCTTGCGTCATAGTCCTAACGGAAGACAATATTAGGTAGATTAATTGGTTTACTATCCCCCCCCATATTACAGGGGGCTATTATGGATTGGCAAAATTAATCATTTTTAGTCATTACAGCAAGCATTATTGCTGTTTTATTACAAATACCCCCCCCCATTTTTAACATTCGATAACAATAGATAGGAAAATAGCCTGAAGTATCAGACATCTTCATCAATAGAATACTGCAGGAAATCGACCAGCGGCTTCAGCGGACGAAACATCCCTGCCACATGTAGCGGCCAATCGGGATCGGCAAAGGTTTCACGCTGCAGAGGCATGAATTTGCCGAAATCCTTCAAACGGAGATATTCAGCCTGGGGATGGTTTCGCGGCCAGCCCTTGGGGACGGTCTTAAGCGTTACGCCGCACCATCCGGGATATCCCGCGGCCAGTTGCGGCTCGGAAAGCAGCTCCTCCCACTCCTCGATATTGTCGACGACCGCACGCCTCAGTTTTGCCAGCACAGCAGACTCCGGACACCACACACCTCCGTAAAGGCCCAATTCGCCAGGGCGGGAATCAAGCTGAAGATAGTATCCGGGGGCATGCGCCATACGTCCGCGCGGACTGAACGATGCCGACAGATACACCTTGTATGGGGTCTTGTCCGGGGAAAAACGGGTGTCACGGTATATCCTGTAGGCGCACTGCTTTGCAGTGAGCCCCGAAAGCCTTGGCTCCCACTCCGACATCGCATCTATGAGACGCTGTAGCTGCACAAGCCAATGGCGCATGACGGCTTCATAATCATCCTTGTGCTGCTGAAACCATTGACGGTTGTTGTTGGCGGAAAGGCTGTCCAGAAACCGGAATGCCTCTGCCATGTCGCCGCCGTATATGGATAGTCCGCCACTCATGCCTGCCCGCTATTTGATGTCCTCCCACTCGGCATCCGACACCTGGCTGTCCGGGCGGAAGCTATCGGCCTGGCCGTCTGTGCGGCTCTGTGTATATTGCGTGGATGTGGATGCGACTTCCTCAAAGGCCACATATTCGCCCACATCACCGCCTATCTTTTTCTTGCGGGGCGTGGCTTTTGTCCATCCGCCCTTGCGTTGCGCCTGCTGCTGCCCGGAGGCCTGGGACGAGGCCTGCCGGAACATGTCCCGCGCCTGGCGCTTAAACTGGTTGACGCGAAGCACAACCTTCACAAGCGGCCAGACAATGAACACTATAAATAATATGAACAGTAATGTTAGCACGGTAATACAGTAAAAATATAAAATAAAGGGGATATGACGGCGCTCCTGCTAAGCCTGATGGCGGCGTGTGAGCGCCGACAGGACAAAATAGAGCACAATCACCCATGCGAGCCCGGCTATGCCATATATGGCAACGAAAGATATGGCCGCAATGAGTATTATATAACGGCGGAAGTTGTCACGCAGTCCGAAATTCTTGAACTTAAGGGAGAACATCTCCATGCGCGACACCATCGACAGCGATACCAATATGATAAGCAGCACCACTACCCAGTCGCCCGGGTACACGCGGTATGACTGCATCCATCCGCAAAAGCCTATCCAGAATATTGCATTGGCCGGTATCGGCAGCCCGCGGAATGTAGTGGCCTGGCTGTCATCGACATTGAATATCGCCAGGCGCAACGCCCCCATAGCCGGTATCATCAGCGCGATGTAGGGCACCCACACAAGCTGCCCCTGCTGGGCCTGCATAAGGTTGAACATGAGCATGGCCGGGGCAAGGCCGAAACTGACAAGGTCGCTCAACGAATCAAGCTCCTTCCCTATCGGAGAAGGCTGATGCAGCAGCCTGGCCGCCGCACCGTCGCAGAAATCGAACACTGCGGCCGCACCTATGAACAGGTACACCCATTCATGGCCATACAGGCCGCCTACCATTTCATTGTGCCTGAACGCGAATATACATGCCAAGCACCCCGAAAGCAGGTTGAGCAGGGTGATGGTGTTGGGGATATAGCGTGTAGCTGGATTGCTCATTGGCTGTTGTCGTTATTTTTGAGGATTGAGCCGGCCTATCTGCGTAATGCCGCCTATGGTCTTGTCGCCCAGGCGGGCATCAATGGTAGTGCCGAGGGGAAGATAAATATCCACACGCGACCCGAACTTGATGAACCCCATGTGGTCCTCCACCGAGGCCTCGTCGCCAGGCTGCGCATATGTCACTATACGGCGCGCCACCGCACCGGCAATCTGCCTCACAAGCACAAGCTGTCCGGAGGGAGTGCGGATGACCACCGTCGAACGCTCGTTCTCCGTACTTGACTTGGGCAGGTAGGCCGCCATGAAACGGCCTGAATGGTGCTTGGAGTAGACCACCTCGCCATTGACAGGAAACCAGTTGGCATGCACGTTGAACACGCTCATGAATATCGAAAGCTGTATGGCGGGCGCATGGAGGTATTCATCCTCAAATGTCTCCTCAAGGGCCACCACCGTGCCGTCAGCACCGGCGATCACCGCATCGGTCTGGTCGCCAGGGAACATACGGCGCGGAGACCGGAAAAAGTTAACCACCAAAAGATAGAACACGCCGCATACCGATGTGGAGGCTATAGCCACAGGCATCGGCGTCCATATCCACAGGGGGACGTTGATAATCAACAATGCCAGCAAAAGCATTATCAATATGTTAGTTCCTTCGTGATGTATCTTGACTCTCATGGGGGATTGTTCACAATTGGTGTTCTTAATTTCCCTGCAGATGTGTGCTACTCCTGCATTATCATGCAAAGTTAATAGAAAATTCGGTAATTACAGACACCTTATATACTAAAAATAGCAAAATGCGCCAAAAATGCGTCAGAATGGAGCTTGAAGACAAATATATTCACTAAATTTGCGTCAAACTCAATGAAACGCCAGCGTAATGTACCGATGCATAAAGACAATCCGGGTGGCAGTATCACTGATATGCCTGATACTGCTCACCGACACCCTGGTCGGGCTCTTGCCGGACTGGGCCGGAATGTGGATTGAGGAGATACAGTTCATGTATCTGCTCTGCGGCGCATCGATAGGATGGCTGGCGCTATGGTTCATAGTGACACTGATATTCGGCCGCATCTACTGCTCATCAGTATGTCCGGTAGGCACATTGCAGGACATACTGGCCCGCATGTCGCGCCGCAGGGGAAAGCCCTACCGTTTCCGGCCTCCGATGAACCGGCTCAGGTACGGCATACTCATAGGATTCATCGCCTGCATGGCGGCAGGACTTACCGCAGTGGCGGCAATCCTAGGGCCTGACAGCGCATACATAAACATATCCGAGCAGGTCATAGCCCCGGCCGTAATATGGATAAAGGAGACGATAGGCCACCCAATGGCCCGCATCGTGGCGGCGTCATCACTAGGGCTGTGCATAGCCCTGGCCACTCTGGCGCTCCTGGCCGCCATGAGCTGGCGCGGAGGACGGCGGTACTGCAACACAGTGTGCCCGGTAGGGGCTGCCCTCGGGGCTGTAAGCCGGCAGTCCGTGATGCACATAGACATAAACACCGACCTCTGCACGCAATGCCGCCGATGCGTGGACGCCTGCAAGGCCGAATGCATCAACCTCGATGACCATACAGCCGACATGTCAAGGTGTGTCGTATGCTTCAATTGTGTAGAGGCATGCCGCGACAACGCCATATCCTACACATCCCGACGCCACCGCCTGTCCACGCCACTGATGCAGCCTAACAAAAGGCGTACGCCGAAAATAGCCCAGCCTACTATGCTCAAAATGGAAAAAAACAGTAAAAAATGAAACAATACCTCGATTTGCTCAGACATATAATGGACGACGGCACCGACCGCGGCGACCGTACCGGCACAGGGACGCGGAGCGTGTTCGGCCATCAGATGAGGTTCAACCTCGATGACGGATTCCCGTTGCTGACCACAAAAAAGCTCCACCTACGCTCGATAATCTACGAACTGCTATGGTTTCTGCGCGGTGACACAAATGTGCGCTACCTCCAGGAAAACGGGGTAAGGATATGGAACGAATGGGCCGACAGCAACGGCGACCTCGGCCCTGTATACGGACACCAATGGCGTTCATGGCCCGACGGAAAAGGCGGGACGATAGACCAGATATCACAGGTGGTGGAACAGATAAGGAACAACCCCGAATCACGCCGCCTCATAGTCAGCGCATGGAACGTAGCCGAAGTAGCCGACATGGCCCTGCCGCCCTGCCACCTGCTGTTCCAGTTCTACGTGACAGGAGACAGGCTGAGCCTGCAGCTGTACCAACGCAGCGCCGACACATTCCTTGGCGTACCATTCAACATCGCCTCGTATGCACTCCTGCTGATGATGGTGGCACAGGTGACTGGGCTTAAACCCGGGGAATTCATACACACCATCGGCGACGCCCACATATACAGCAACCATTTCGACCAGGTCAGGGAGCAGCTGTCACGTGCCCCCAGGCAACTGCCGGAAATGGTCCTCAACCCTGATGTAAAGGACATTTTCGGATTCAGATATGAAGATTTCACCCTCACAGGATATGACCCTATGCCACACATAAAGGGGACAGTATCAAAATAGCAGACCAACGATGCCAGAACTGACATTAATAGTAGCCACAACCCGCGGAGGCGCCATCGGGCGTAAGGGCGGACTGATACACCACATAAGCGCCGACCTGCGCAACTTCAAGGATGTAACCATGGGGCATCCGCTCATAATGGGCAGGCGTACATTTGAATCATTCCCCAACGGGCCACTGCCCGGACGCCGCAACATTGTGGTAAGCCGCAATCCAAGCTACCGCCCGACCCCTCCGGCCGAGGCATACCAGTCGCTGGACGAGGCCCTATCCGCCCTAGGCAGCCAGGACGAGGCTATGGTAATAGGCGGAGGCGACATCTACCGGCAGACCATAGGCATGGCCTCGCGCATGTACATAACCGAGATCGATGCGCCCGCACCGCCTGACACCGACACGTTCTTCCCGCCTGTCGACATGTCGGAATGGAAGGTAGAAAGCACCGGAGAATGGCAAACCGACCCAAAAAGCAACGTAAATTTCCGCTTTATTTGCCTTTCTCGAATTTAAACATTAACTTTGTCCCCTGAAAACAGGAGCCCCGATAGTTCAACGGATAGAATAGAAGTTTCCTAAACTTTAGATAGGAGTTCGATTCTCCTTCGGGGTACACAATACAACACCGCCCGGATCTGCATGGAATCCGGGCGGAAATATTTTTATGGACACGGTACGCGTCCTCACTTTATCTCCTCCTCCAGGCCGTCATATTTTTGGAACAGGAAATCATTGTACGGGAAGCGGCTAAGGTGCACTTCTTTGGCCCTTGCATATATCCTCTGCTTCAGCTCATCAATATTTATGCCCTTGCGCGCCGATATGAACACACAGTCGTCGCCCAGACGCGACATCCACGTCTGTTTCAGTTCATCGAGCGATATGTTCTCCCTCGTACGTGGAGTCAGGTCATCAGCGTCCTTAGGCGTATAGGTAAACGCGTCCACCTTGTTGAACACCAGTATCACCGGTTTGTCCTGGCCACCGCATATGTCGCGCAAGGTCTTGTCTACCACCTCTATCTGCTCCTCAAAATTCGGATGTGAGATATCCACCACATGCACCAGGATGTCGGCATCCCTCACCTCGTCCAGCGTCGACTTGAACGATTCCACCAGATGTGTAGGCAATTTGCGTATGAAACCCACCGTGTCGGTAAGCAGGAACGGCAGATTGTCTATTATCACCTTGCGCACAGTGGTGTCGAGCGTGGCAAACAGCTTGTTCTCCGCAAACACATCGCTCTTGCTCAACAGGTTCATCAGCGTCGACTTGCCAACGTTCGTATATCCCACCAAGGCCACGCGCGTAAGCTTGCCACGGTTCTTGCGCTGTATCGACTTCTGGCGGTCTATGCTGCGCAGCTCCTCCTTCAGGCGTGATATCTTGTCAAGGATTATACGGCGGTCGGTCTCAATCTGCGTCTCGCCAGGGCCACGCATGCCGATGCCGCCACGCTGGCGCTCCAGGTGGGTCCACATGCGCGTGAGCCGCGGCAGCAGGTACTGGTACTGGGCAAGCTCCACCTGCGTCTTGGCATTTGCGGTCTGCGCGCGCTTTGCGAATATGTCAAGGATAAGGCTTGTGCGGTCAAGTATCTTCACCTGTAGCTCACGCTCAAGGTTGGACACCTGCTTGGTGGTCAGGTCATCGTCAAATATGGCCATGCCCACATTGTTATCCTCCACATATGCCCTTATCTCCTCGAGCTTGCCTTTGCCAACAAATGTCCTGGGGTTAGGATAGTCGACACGCTGGGTGAACGTGGCCACCGTCTCAGCCCCGGCCGTATCGGCAAGGAAGGCAAGCTCATCGAGGTATTCCCTTGAACGAGCCTCATTCTGCTGTGGGGTAACCAGGCCTACAAGCACAGCCCGCTCATTGGCCTCCTGGGATAATATCATCTCTTTCATTTATTCGGGCATATAGGATTTGTCTGTATTTTATCGGCAAAAATAGCCATTCTTTATCCTTTTAACAAATTTCATGCCAAAATTCCCTGGCATACATAAAACAATATAAGCCAGGGGCACGTTTTGTTTGGAATTCAACGGTACATTAAATAACTTTGCCTAAAACTTAAAATTAACATCCCATGACAATGCTTCGGAACATACTGATGATAATATCAGCGGCAATCGGCATAATAGGATGCAGCGCCGCCGAAACCGACACCATACAGATAGCGTCACCACATCTGGTAACCCCTATGAAGGTGATGGTAGTCTCCCCAAGACAGGAATTCTATGGCGAAAAATTCCCATCGGTATACATACTCAACGGGCATGGCGGCAACCACACAAGCTGGATGTCAAACCAGAAACGGTTCGCTGAACTGGCCGACCATTACAAAATGATATTTATCTTCCCCGACGGGCGAAACAGCTGGTACTGGGACTCGAAGAAGATGAAGATGGAAAGTTTCTTCATCAACGATCTCGTACCATATATAGACAGCAACTACCCTACCGACCCCCGTCCACAGATGAGGGCCGTGACCGGGCTGAGCATGGGCGGACATGGCGCACTGTGGCTTGCCATAAGGCATCCCGACATATGGGGCAACGCCGGCTCGATCAGCGGAGGCCTGGACATCAGGCCGTTCCCGGACAACTGGAACATGAAACAGCTATTGGGGGAAAAGAATGCCAATCCCAAAGTGTGGGAAGAGCATACTGTAATGAACCTGGTGTCACTGATAAAGCCCGGACAGACCAACATAATAATCGACTGCGGTACAGACGATGTGTTCACCGGAGTAAACGAAAAATTCCACCGCGCGCTTCTGGAGAAAGGCATACCCCATGACTATACATCACGTCCGGGGGCACACAACTGGGACTACTGGTGCAACTCCATCCTGTACCACCTGCTGTTTTTCAACGAACATTTCCCCCGCTGACAAGCCCGCACTTATGCTTTTTTAACAGATTAACAGGCCGTAAATTGTTAATTTTGTACCCTAAATCATTTCACCATGGCAAATAACGAAAAGCAGCATGCAGACAGCGTGGTAATTATACCGATGTACAACGAAAAGGAGAACGCGGCGGCGATAATAGACGCCGTCATGGCGCTCCCAACCGCATTCGACATCCTGGTTATTGATGACAACTCGCCCGACGGCACTGCCGCCATCGTGAAAGGGCAACAGGAAAAATACCCTTCGCGCATACACATGATAGAACGCAAGGGAAAGCTGGGCCTCGGCACTGCATACATCACAGGGTTCAAATGGGCACTCGACAACGGATATGAATACATCTGTGAGATGGACGCCGATTTCTCCCACAACCCCACCGACCTCATAAAGCTCAGGGACGCCTGCGCCTCAGGACACTCCGACATGTCAATCGGCTCTAGGTATGTAACCGGTGTGAACGTAGTCAACTGGCCTATGGGAAGAGTGCTGATGTCATACTACGCATCGGCATACGTAAGGATAGTCACAGGCATGCCCGTACGCGATACGACAGCCGGATTCGTATGCTACCGCAGACGCGTGCTGCAGGCGCTTCCCCTTGACTCAATCCGGTTCAAAGGCTATGCATTCCAGATAGAAATGAAGTTCTCGGCATATAAATATGGGTTCAAGATCACAGAAGTGCCGATAATATTCGTCAACCGCATATTGGGGACAAGCAAAATGAACACCGGGATATTCGGAGAAGCCGTATTCGGGGTCATAAGGCTTAAATGGGACAGCATGTTCAAAAAATATCCGGACTACGGACAAAAATAAGGCCATGGGAAAGAACGCACACGACACAATAATACACAACGCACTGATAGTAAACGAAGGCCGCACATTCCGCGGATACGTATGCATAAAAGGCGAATTCATATCTGAAGTGAACGGAGGCGACATGCCCGACGGATACACCGCATCTGCGGCCCGTGTCATCGATGCTGGCGGAAAGATGCTCCTGCCGGGTGCAATCGACGACCACGTCCATTTCCGTGATCCCGGACTGACTGAAAAAGGCGACATGGCCACCGAAAGCCGTGCCGCCGTCGCCGGCGGGGTAACCTCTTTCATGGACATGCCCAATACAAAGCCGCAGACTGTCACAAACAAAGACTGGGAAACGAAAATGGACCGCGCCTCACAGGCTAGCGTGGCCAACTACGCGTTCTGGATAGGCGCTACCGACTCCAACTTCGGATGCCTGGAATCAATTGACTACACGCAAGTCCCGGGTATAAAGATATTTGTCGGCTCTTCCACCGGCAATATGACCATGCACGACCAGTCGGCACTAAAACGCATATTCTCCGGAATCCCGGACATTATAAAGGCCGTACACGCCGAGGACGATTCAATAATACGTGAAAATGCCCGGAAGGAACGTGAATCCAACCCGGGAGACATCCCTATCGGCAGACATCCGCATATACGCTCAAGGGAAGCCTGCGTAAAGGCGACTGAGGCATGCATAGCGCTGGCCGGTGAGGCCACATCCCGGCTGCAGGTGATGCACGTCTCCACAGAAGACGAGCTCAAACTACTTACACCAGGGGATAAAAAGGCTGTCACAGCCGAGACATGCGTGCAGTACCTATGGTGGGACTCCGACGACTATGCCCGGCTTGGATCAAAGATAAAATGCAATCCGGCCATAAAGGACAGCAACGACCGCGAGGCCCTACGCGAGGCCGTGCGTAAAGGCCTTATCGACATCATCGCCACCGACCACGCGCCGCATCTCCCTGCCGACAAGCAAGGCGATGCCCTGACGGCGGCATCCGGCATACCGCTGATACAATTCTCACTCCCCATGATGCTGCAATTGGCCGAAAACGGCATATTCGATGTTCCGCTTGTCGTGGAAAAGATGTGCCATGCCCCTGCCCGCATATTCGGCATTGACCGCCGCGGATTCCTACGCCCCGGATACTATGCCGACCTGGTCATAGCCGGACGGTGCAACGATGACCACGCCACCGTAATCAAGGAAGAGATCCTGAGCAAATGCGGATGGTCGCCGCTCGAAGGGGAAAAGCTCAACTGGCGTGTATCATCTACATGGGTCAACGGAAAGGAAGTATGGGACGGCTGCCGGATAACGGCCACATGTCCCGGACGTCCGCTTGCTTTCCGCAAGGGCTAGCCCTCCCCCACCAACGATGATGACGGATTTATGAAATACAGCCGGCGGCGCGCCCGGCTCACTGCCGTGTACAGCCAACGGTAAAACTCCATACCCATTGCTTCTTCCGGGATATATCCCATATCCACAAACACGTTAGACCATTGGCCACCCTGCGCCTTGTGGCATGTCACAGCATATGCATATTTCATCTGCAATGCATTGAAATACGGGTCTGTACGCAATGATTTAAGCCTTGTTTCCATAGGAGTGTCAGCAGCAAACCGTTCAGTGTCGGTCAGACACCGGCGGTAGAGTTCCATCTGACGCTCATATGGCAGAGTCGCATTCTCCCCCGCAAGAGTGTCAAGCATTATCTTTGCATCAAACACAATGTCCGGCCTGTCCGACAAACACATCGATACATCGGCAAAACGTATCCCGTACTTGAATTCAGAGCCGTAGACCCTGTTTACGGTCATCACATCCCCGTTGGCTATAAAGTCCAGGCCCTTCACCTTTGAGGCCCACAGATAATTGTTCTTTGCAACAAGCAGCATTTCCCCTGCCGCAAGTTCCTCCTCCCTGTAAAGTATGTTGGCGCGTATGGCGCGGTTGAAGTCGGAGGCCCGGCGGTTGGAACGTGTTATCAATATCGTATCGGCGATACCTCCATCCATGTTATATGCAGCCTCCAGAACCTCCGGAAGCTCCTCACCGCCCACCGATGACACATCATCGAAACCGGTATACAGCTTCGGCAACGGCAGTTGTTCCATCCTCATGGCCTGACGCAGGCGCGTGGCGTTGAACAATATGCCCGAACACGCATCCTGGCGTTGCGTCTCCGTAAGCACAGCCCTCGTCACCTTAAGCCCATAGCCACGGAGCACCTCCGGGTCCATGGCGGGCGACACCGAGCACCCCACAGGTGGCAGCTGGGCCGTATCGCCAATCAGTATCAAGCGGCAGTTGTCGCCCGTGTATACATAATGGATAAGGTCCTGGAGAAGGTTTGAACCCCGCTCGTCAGCAGCCCCTATCATCGAGGCCTCGTCAACGATAAACACAGCACCCTTGTGCCTGTTGTCCTGCATCGAGGCCACACTGGAAAAGCTGTCGCCTATACCGGGATGACGGTATATCCTTCTGTGTATGGTATATGCGGCATGTCCGGCATATGCGCCGAACACCTTTGCGGCACGCCCCGTAGGCGCAAGCAGTACCGATGGCACTCCCGCCTCGCCCAGGGCCTTTACCAAAGCCCCTGTCAATGAAGTCTTTCCAGTCCCGGCATAGCCGTTGAGCAGGAAAACCCGGTCGGAAGGCATTGCAGGCGCACAGAAACGCGCCAACGCGGCCACCACCATGGCCTGCTGCCCGTTAGGGACATACGGCAAGTTGACAGCTACGCGTTGTGCAAATTCTGTTGTATCCATCTCTATCCGGCACACCGGCCCGGACGGCTATTTAAGCTTCCACTCAAAACCGTCCTTGGTGTCCTTCACCTCAAAACCGATTTCCGAAAGGCGGTTTCTTATCATATCGCATGTAGGCCAGTCCTTACGCGACTTGGCATCGCAGCGTATCTGCAGAAGCAGGTCAATCGCCTGTTCAAACGGCCTGAACGCCGATTCTCCCGAGTCCTCATCGGCCACTGCAAAATCCGGACGTATGCCAAGTATCTCCACCAGGAATGTGTCCATCACCCTGCGCAGCACCGCAAGCTGATCCTCCGTGGCCGTAGCCTTGCCGTCATTGACCAGGTTTATCATCCTGACGGCATTGAACAGGTGGGCTATGAGCACAGGTGTATTCAGGTCATCGTCTATAGCCTCATAGCACTGCGCCTCTATGCCGTCCACATCAATGCCCTCTCCGCTGGCCGACGGTTTCAGCTTGGCCAGACGCCTGTAGCCTTCCAGCATCCTCGACAGGGCCTTTTCCGACGCCTGCAAGGCCTCATTGGAAAAGTCGACCGTACCGCCGTAATGCGCCTGGAGTATGAAGAAACGTATGGTCATCGGCGAATACGCCTGTTGCAGCAAAGGATGAGATCCGCTGAAGAATTCATCGAGCGTAATGAAATTGCCCAGCGATTTGCCCATCTTCTTGCCGTTGATGGTGATCATGTTGTTGTGCATCCAGTACTTCACCGAAGGGCGGCCACAATTATGGGCACGCGACTGCGCTATCTCACATTCATGATGCGGGAATTTAAGGTCCATGCCGCCGCCATGAATGTCAAAAGTGTCACCCAGGTACTTCTCGCTCATCGTGGAGCATTCCAGATGCCATCCCGGGAAACCCTCGCTCCACGGCGAAGGCCAATGCATGATATGTTCAGGGGCGGCCTTTTTCCACAGCGCAAAGTCAGCGGGATTGCGTTTTTCCGTCTGGCCGTCCAGAGCCCTGGTCGTAGCCAGAAGTTCCTCTATATTACGTCCCGAAAGACGGCCGTAACCATAGTCCTTGTTGAACTTAGGCACATCGAAATACACCGAACCGCAGCTTTCATAGGCATACCCGCTTTCCAGTATCTTCTTTATATACTCAATCTGCTCCATGATATGCCCAGATGCATGAGGCTCTATTGAGGGTGGCAGCACGTTGAGCGCATCCATCGCGCGGTGGTAGCGGTTCAGATAATACTGCACCACCTCCATCGGCTCAAGCTGCTCCAGCCTTGCCTTCTTAGCCACTTTGTCCTCGCCCTCGTCGGCATCATGCTCCAGATGGCCTACATCGGTGATATTGCGGACATAACGCACCTTATATCCCAGATGCTTCAGGTAGCGGAATAATATATCGAACGTGATCGCCGGGCGCGCGTGCCCCAGATGCCCGTCACCGTACACCGTAGGGCCGCACACGTACATGCCCACGCTTTCAGGGTTTATCGGCACGAAACGCTCTTTGGCGCGGCTCAGCGAATTATATATACATAGATTGTTTGGCTTGATCATCCCTAGAAGCTGCTAATCAGTGATCTTTACTTGATATGGAATCCTTTATGCCTGGAAAGGATTAGGAATCTCGCCCTGTGACGAAGGAGCGCCACCGTTTTTGGGCCGTTTTTGCTCGATAGTGCCGAATGTAGCCTCGTATTTGTTGATGTTGTCGCGGAGGGCAAACAGGAGGTTCTTTGCATTTTCCGGAGTCATTATGATACGGCTCTGAACCTTTGCCTGGGGCATATTGGGCGCAACGGCGATGAAATCAAGGAACACTTCATTGGGAGAGTGCGATATCACCGCAAGGTTTGAATAATGCCCGTTAGCCACCTCTGGTGTAAGCTCGATCTTTATCTCGTTTTTCTTCTGGTTTTCCATTATGATAGTCTGTTTATGTTAATATTTTATATCAATTGTATTCAATTCTGCAAAACATCCATCTCAAACTCGCCCTTTGAGTCGCGCTTGAACCGCAGAGTGCGGTGGCTGTTCCATTCCTGCGAATAGAAATCTACAGTAAAGCCCTTCACGCCCTCACGCTCCCACAGCGAGCCGATATTGAACGACGCGAACATCTGCGATGGCCTTATAAGTCCGGCCATGTCAGGCTCGAACAGCAGATACAGGCTCGGCATCTCCGTGTCTAGGGTGGCCTCATCGGCAACAAGGGTATACTTGTTGAACTTGTTGTTGATATTCAGGGAGCAGTTCACATTCAGGTAGTCACCTGTAAGCCACATGCCTAGCATGCTCAGTGGTGAGGTCTTCCATCCGTCAGTAGAGGCAGATGTGCCGTATTCAAGCCCGGCATTGTAGGCCTTAGCCACCTGATATATGTCTATCCAACCGCCATCTGCAGTCGATGTGCTCTGATAAGTGAACACTATAAGAAGGCGGCAGCCTTTTGGAAATACATTAGTGTCAACTGTACCCTTATATAGCAACGTCACAGGCTGCGACAGGTTGTTCTCCTGATACTCGAATTCCGACCCCGATTCCGTATTTCCCATAAAGGTTACCATGGCATATATGGCGTCCGGGGGCACGGCATTGGGATTGTCTTCGCTGTTGCACGATGTGGAAAAGAGGAACAGCATCATGGCAGCAAGTATCGATAATGTCTTTTTCATTTTTTTGGATTATCCTTTTTTTTCAATTATTGTTTTTAATTTGTAATCACGTCCGTTATCAACCCATCGCGCATCCTCACCACGCGGTCTGTCCCGGCTGCAAGCGATTCATCATGGGTAACAATGACAAATGTCTGTCCGAAATCCTTACGCAGGTCAAAGAACAGGCGGTGCAGACTGGCACGGTTCCGGCTGTCAAGGCTTCCCGAGGGCTCATCGGCAAGCACCACTTTCGGACGGTTCACAAGCGCACGCGCTACCGCCGCACGCTGGCGTTCTCCACCCGACAACTGCGACGGGCGGTGCGAAGCGCGGTCCGAAAGTCCCATATAGCCGATAAGCTCCATCGCCTTCTCCATTGCCGCCTTGCGGCTGTCCCCGGCAATCATCGCCGGCAGCGCCACATTCTCAGCCATGCTGAATTCAGGCAGCAGCTGATGGAACTGGAACACAAACCCAATGTTCCTGTTGCGGAACTCCGAAAGACGCCTGTCGCTGTAGCCCATCACCTCTTCGCCGCCATAAGCCACCCTGCCGCTGTCAGGCCGCTCAAGCGTACCCATTATCTGCAATAGCGTGGTCTTTCCGGCACCGCTTGCACCGGTTATGGCCATCACCTCCCCGGGATGCACCTCCAGGGAGATGCCGCGGAGCACCTCCAGCTTGTCATACCGTTTCACTATGTCCTTTAAGGAAATCACGCTTCTATTGACAGGTTTATTTTGCGAAGTTACTAAAAAATCCCCGCCCCGCAAAGCTAATAAATCATAACACGCCGCCCTCCACCCGCCGCATACAATAATTTTGTCCGGCTGACGGATTTTTTGTAAATTTGCACCATAATATATACTGGCGTGCGGCAGCCGCACACGCGCCACACATATCCTTTATTGACAACAATCATTTTTTGACCACATGAACATATCACTCAGCTGGCTTAAACAATACATCGATTTCCAGCTCACACCCGAAGGGCTCGCCGACGCACTGACATCAATCGGCCTGGAGACAGGATCAGTGGAGCGTGTCGAATCCATACGCGGAGGCCTCCGCGGGATAGTCGTGGGCAAAGTGCTCACATGCGAACCCCACCCCAACAGCGACCATCTCCACATAACCACCGTAGACCTCGGCGACGGCACACCCACACAGATTGTCTGTGGTGCGCCCAACGTAGCCGCCGGACAGACCGTAGTAGTGGCCACCGTAGGCACAACACTCTATGACGGTGACAAAGAGTTTGCTATAAAGAAATCCAAGATACGCGGGGTGGAATCTTTCGGAATGATATGCGCCGAGGACGAAATCGGCGTAGGCCAGTCCCACGACGGAATAATCGTCCTCCCCGACAACGTACACGCCGGCACACCCGCCGCCGAATACTATAACCTCACAGACGACTATGTACTAGAAGTCGACCTCACCCCAAACCGTATAGACGCAGCATCACACTACGGCGTGGCGCGCGACCTCGCCGCCTGGCTTGCATGCCATGCAACACCGTCCGCGCTTAAACGCCCTTCTGTAGAAGCATTCACCGCCGACCGCCAGGACGGCGCAACCGATGTACAGGTCGACAACACCGCAGCATGCCCGCGCTACACAGGCGTCACAATCCGCGGCGTCAAAGTCCAGGAAAGCCCAAAGTGGCTGAAAGACAAGCTGAATGCAATTGGCCAACGCCCAATCAACAACATCGTCGACATCACCAACTACATCCTGCATGGCATAGGCCAGCCACTGCACTGCTTCGACCTCGAGAGGGTCAAGGGCGGACGCATCGTTGTGCGCAACTGCCCCGAAGGCACTCCGTTCGTCACACTTGACGGCATAGAGCGCAAGCTCTCCGAAGCCGACCTAATGATATGCGATGCCGAAAAACCGATGTGTATAGCCGGAGTGTTCGGCGGAATAGATTCCGGCGTCACCGACAGCACCACATCCATATTCCTTGAAAGCGCGTACTTCAACCCCACCTCTATACGCAAATCGGCACGGCGGCACGGCCTGAACACCGATGCCTCGTTCCGCTACGAACGCGGCCTGGACCCCAACGCATGTGTCTATGCACTAAAGCTTGCGGCCCTCATGATTAAAGAAATAGCCGGAGGTGAGATATGCGGCGACATCGTGGACATCTACCCCCAGGAAGTGAAACCCTTCCCCGTCACCCTCAGCTACGCCGGACTCGACAATCTTGTAGGCAAGCACATACCTTCCGACACCGTCGACAGCATACTGCGCTCCCTCGAGATCGACATCCTGCGCCACAACGCCGACGGCACAGCCGACCTCCTCGTCCCCACCTACCGTGTCGACGTGACACGCCCCTGTGATGTGATTGAGGACGTCCTGCGCATCTACGGATACAACAACGTAGAATTCCCTGGGTCACTCCACGCTTCACTCTCGTTCAAGACACTTACGGACAACACCGAAGATATCCGCCGGACGATAGCCGGACAGCTCACCGCCGCCGGATTCAACGAGATACTCAACAACTCCCTCACAGCCGCACGCTACTACACCGGGCTCACTACATACCCGGAAGAAAACTGCGTACGCCTTCTCAACCCCCTCTCAAACGACCTCAACGCAATGCGCCAGTCACTGATATTCGGTGGACTGGAATCGCTGGGCCACAACATCAACCGCAAGAAAGCCGACCTCATGTTCTATGAGACCGGCAATGTATATTTCTTCAATCCAGCCGTACAGCCGGATGCCGACAAGCCGCTTGCTCCCTACTCCGAAGCATCGCGCCTGGCGCTATGGATCACCGGGAAGACACGCACTGGCAACTGGGCACGCCCAGCCGAAGAAGCCACCGTCTACGACCTGCGCGCACACGTCGACAACATCCTGGCCCGCCTCGGCATATCCACGCGTGAGATAGCCATTACACCCGAAGCCCCGACCGACATCTTCTCCGCCGGACTCACCCTGGCCACACGCTCAGGAAAGGCTCTGGGACACCTTGGCATAGTTGCCGATCCCCTTCTGAAAGCCGCCGACATCAAGCAGCCTGTATACTTTGCCGAACTCGACCTTATGGCCCTCGTCAAGCTGGCCATGGGCCGTAAGGTGACATACTCACCACTGCCAAAGACTATGACCGTAGAACGCGACCTCGCCCTGCTCCTCGACTCATCCGTCACTTTCGGACAGGTTAAAGACGTGGTGTGTGGAAGCGAACGCCGCCTGCTGCGCGATGTCACCCTATTCGATGTCTATGAAGGTAAAAACCTGCCCGCAGGCAAAAAATCATACGCCATATCTATCTCGCTGCGCGATGATGAGAAGACCCTCCAGGACAAGGCAATCGAACAGGTAATGAAACGCATAATCGACAACCTGAAGTCAAAACTCGGGGCAGAACTACGATAAGACTACAATCAAAAAAAGAACGATAACACATTTTTAACACCCATGGGAAGAGCATTTGAATACCGCAAAGCCAGAAAACTCAAACGCTGGGGCAACATGTCCCGCACATTCACCCGCATAGGCAAGGAAATAACCATAGCCGCAAAGGCTGGAGGGCCAGACCCCTCGACCAACCCGCGCCTGCGCGCGCTCATGCAGAACGCAAAGGCCGCAAACATGCCCAAGGACACAGTTGAACGCGCCATAAAGAAAGCCACCGACAAGGACGCCGGCGACTACAAGGAAATCACATACGAAGGATACGGACCTCACGGCATCGCCATCTTCGTTGAAGCAGCGACCGACAACAACACCCGCACTGTGGCCAACGTACGCTCATACTTCAACAAACTGGGCGGAAACCTCGGCACACAAGGCTCACTCACCTTCCTTTTCGACCACAAGGCCGTATTCAAGATAAAGGCCAAAGAAGGCGTATCGCTTGACGACCTCGAGCTGGAACTTATCGACTACGGCGTCGACGAACTAGAACACGACGAAGACGAAATAATCCTCTACGGAGCTTTTGAAGAGAACGCAAACATCCAGAAATACCTGGAGGACAACGGTTTTGAGATTGTAAGTTCAGAATTTGAACGCATTCCCCACGAACTTAAGGACGTCACTCCCGACCAGCGCGCAGCCATCGAAAAGCTGCTTGAAAAGCTGGAGGAGGACGAGGACGTGCAGAACGTGTTCCACAACATGAAAGAGGCAGAAGAGGAAGAATAGACCCTCCGTAAGCTACCAACCCACAACGGACGCCGCAGAGCCCATCACACAGGGCATTCTGCGGCGTCCGTGCATTCCGGCCACCCCATTACACGTCCAAACAGCCATTACTATATAAAAAAGCCACCCAGCAGGCATAAACCTGCAGGGTGGCCGATATATACAGAAGTTATGGATACTTTACTTCTTGATAAGCTTGCCTGAACGGATTATCTGGCCGTTCTGCATCTTCACTACATATACACCTGCAGGAAGTTCAGAAACTGTTGCAGGTACAGTAGCATCACCGATAAACTTGATCATCTGGCCATTTACGCCATAGATCCAAGCCTTTTCAACATCTGTGAAGTTCACCACATCAGTAGCTACAGCAGGATAGAAGTTCATTGTAGAGCTGTTACCGCTGATCACGATGTCTTCTACGCCTGACAGCGGGCTGTCAGCCTCGCCGCTATCGCGGGTGTCAAGGTAGCTGGGCTTCGGCTCGCGTGGAGTGTTGGTGCCGACAACCTTTACAGGGATATCAAGCGCATAACCCTTATTGAAACCGCCTGTCGGATTCAAGCCACCGGCAAACCATGCGTCACATGCAACGAAGCGCAGACGGGTCTCACCGGGAACAGCATCAGCAGGAACATTCAGCGTGAAGTCAGCACCTTCAGTCACAAACTGTTCGCGGGTCTTGCCTTTAGCTTCATCTGCCGCACCATGGTTAACCTTTCCTAGCGACCATACTAGCTCATCGCCTTCGCTGTCAAATGTACGGTCAAGATCCCAGTCAATCCAGCCTTTGAACAGACAGTACTGGATATCGTCTGTGCCTCTATGGCCACGGATATGTACATTTACAGTTTGTCCCTGGGTCACAGTAAAGCCTTCTTCCGACATCACATAGTTGGTGTTGCCTTCAGCTGGACCATTCTCATCGTCATATCCTCCGGCAGGTTCTGTACGGGTATAGTCAAGGTCTTCTGTAGCACCTGTAGTCTTTACCTCTTCAATCCAGCGGTTTGTATATGCAGCCTTAAGGCCGTCTGAAGTCGGGTCCATGTAGCAGCTTGCATAGAGGTCCTGCTTGAGTTCTGGAAGCGCCGACGGGTCGCTATAGCGGTCTATCTGCATCCACACAATCGGGGAAACTGAATTAAGGTCGACAGAAACCGAACGTACGCCTACGTACGGGTCCTCATACTTAGTAAGGTCGATATTGCCGATGAAAGCATGCCATGTCGAAGTGCGGCCAACTTCAAAAGCCTTGCCTTCCGCACCGTTCTTGAGGAACAGCTCGAAGTGGTCAACGTTTACCTCATCATTGTAGACCATGCCACGCTCCTTGAATTCAGTAGTATATCCATTATCATCAACAGCCCAGTTCAACTTCAAAGAAAGAGTCTTTGCAGTCTCCTCCTTCACCTCTGCTACAAATGCATCCGCATCAATAGGCGCAGGAGTTTCGGTAAGAGAACCGTCTTCAAGCTTGATCTGTCCGAGGTAGATCTTAGAGTCCTCATCAGAACCGGCAATACGTACACCTATATGCTTGATGACGTCACCTGAACCAAGACCGCTTACTGCAAGTGTCTTTTCTTCCCAGGTGCTGCCTGAAGTCTCGCCATAGGGAGCTTCTACCCAGCTTCCGTCTTCCTTCTGTAGTATAAGAGAAAGGTTTGATGCGCCGGTCTTGCCGGTCTTGATGGCCACAGTAGCCTTAACGTTGCCTGCCACCTCAAGGTTGGTCTTGTAGATGATTAGGTCAGAACCGTCGGTAGCGCCCTTGATACGGATTGAAGAACCGCCGATATATGCCTCTTCGTGAGTAAAACGCACGTCCACGTCAGACGAAGCGGTGGCCATGTCGCCCTTCTTTGTAAGCAACCAGCGGTATGTAGGCACATAGTCCTGCGCGCCCATGTTGTACCATGAGCCGTGGGTCTTCTTGCCTTTATAGAAATAGATGTCACCGTTACCGAGAGTGAAGTTGCTGTTGAAAGGAAGCGAGCCCTGAATGGCCGAACGCTCGGGGGCCATGGAGGCGAAACCTGCAAATGTAGCCATCTGCTTCGAAACCTCATTGACCATCACCTGGAAATAATGTCCTCTTTGAGCGATCGACGGACGGTTCAGGACGTTACGGTTACCACCGCCAGTGGTGCGGTCCTGAAGTATCTGGTAGTTCTCCTGCGCGTTCATAACGGATGTACCGACATTGAACTGGAAGAAACGGCTCACTGCATGTTCACCCCAGAGCACCATGTTCATTTCCTTGGTGTTTGTCTGGTTCATGCCCGGCCACGCACGGTCCATGTTTACAATCCAGACACCCTGGTACACATCCTCTGCTGTGCCAAAGATTTTCTTTGCTTCTGTAATTGAGTTTGCAGCAGAGAAATAAGCAAAATCACCGCCCGAATAGTTGAGGAACGCATCTGAAACCTTACCTTTCTCCTGAGACCCCAGCAAGTAGCTAGAGTTGTATGAAGAAAGCGATGAATTGATGGTATACGTACCGATGTGGAAGCTGTCGAAACCGATTTCCTTTGCACGCTTGTAGAGTGCCGCATGCACATCGACAAGGCCTGTAGGCATACCGGCCTCAAAGTTGTAGTTGATACCGTCCTGGCCAAGGAATAGCAGACAGTTAAGGATGGCGTCGACATACTTGAATGTGCCATCTGGGTTCTTTGTGTTCATGAATCTCACAAAACTGTTGTATGCAGCCACGTCGCCTGCTGCAGCGGCGTCAAAGAACTCGATACCGGAATACATGTATGTTCCGTTCCTATGGGCGGCATCGATCCATGAACCGGGCGCCTGCATGAAGCCATGATTCCAGGAGCCGAAAATGTGGGTGAAGTTCCACATTGAATACACGTCGCTGTTGAACTCAGCGGTAGGATAGCCGCCTGTGCCTTTGCCTGAACCTGTTGGAAGGTTCATCCAGATACGGCGTGTGGGGAACACAGTGCTTATCAGGTTGGATTCTGCAGACTGCTCAATGATAGGATTGTAACGGACGTGAGAGCGGGCGAACTCAAGGTCAAGGTAGATACCTGCCTCTTCAAATTCTTCCTTGGTGGGGAACTGGCGGCCTTCATCGGCAGCCTTGGCAAAAAGTTCAAGCATACCTCTGTTCGACCATCCGGAGAAGTCATACACCGTCTTCGATGCCGACGGGATTTCTTCTGCCTGCACATGGCCGGGCGCACACATAAGTGCGGCCATAAAGGCGCCTCCAAGCAATGTAGATTTTTTCATGTCTTGTTTAAGTTAAAAAAAAGATTTTCTTAGTTGTTTCATATGTGCCAAGTATAGAGGCCCTTAAAACGGACGCCTATACTTGGATTAAATTTCGTTATTTAGAAGTTAGGGGTGTCAGGCTTGTCCCAGAATACGGGTGCATATTGGAAGTCACCGTCCGCACCGTCAAACTGGAGGGCAGGAACACCTGAATTTGCTATATCGGCATCGCCTTCCGAAGAGCCGCCACCAGGCAGAGGAATCCTGCGGATCACTTCCTCCGGATATTTGTATGTGCCGTCAGAGTAGTCCTCTGCATTTATCACAGGGAATATCTTCGGATAGCCCGTACGGCGGAGGTCAGCCCATGCAAGGTTGCCGTAAGGGAATGAAGAGAAGAATTTCTGGGTCATGATCTTCTCCAACATCACCTCTTTGGTATCAGAATCGTTCCATGCCACACCGATCTTGGTCACGCTCTCATGGTTGTTACGCGGATCCAGAGGATCGACATAGTTATATGGCTTCGCAGCCTCGAGAGTCATGTAGTCATCAACATAATCGCCGTAGTAACTTTGCGAGTAACGGCTCTCAACCTGAGCATGCCTGATGCCGTTCTCATAGAACGTCTTGGCATCGCCTCCCATCTCCCAGTTACGCAATGCACCCTCGGCACGGATGAATTCCATTTCCGAAACCTTGATAAGGTAAGTGGGTGCCTGCGACATCACACCGAAAAATACAGGATCTGCATCCCAGTCATCAAGCTTGAATGCTGAGTACGCACAGTAGGGATTCACTTCCGCCACCTGGCCTTCTGTCATGATCGCGCCTGCGCGGATACCGATAACCCTAGTGTTCGGGGCTATCACCTCGCCGTCTTTTGGGCTGATAGTAGAATTGTTCTTGGCAAAAATGTATTCCTTGTACGGGTGGTCAAGGCTGAACATGAGGCTCTCCATTGATGCGTTAAGCTTGGTGTCGTTCCAGTTGTTGGCGATCTGCACCAAAGGATTGGTGAACCACGATGTCATTTCATCAAATGCGATTTCTTGATCGGTCGTGGTGACAACGCCTTCAGCCACAGCTTCCTCTGCCCACTTTTTAGCCTTATCAGGCATCACCTTCACACAGTTCATGGCCATACGCAGCTTCAGCGAATTGGCGAAACGGCGCCATGATGCGATAGAACGGTCATGTGTGCTTCGGTCAACTGCGCCGCCAAGAAGCATGTTTACCTGATTCTTGTACCATTCTGGTTTGAGCTCAAAGTGCTTGAAGCAAGCATTGAGGGTATCGATATGGTCTATGATGGTCTCATAGATCTTGCTGCCAGGATCGAATGTGAAGGGGGCCTCCATCTTGTTGGCGAGGAAATCGCCGTAAGGCACTGATCCGTACACGTCAACCATCTCCTGAGCGCTGTAGTCAAAAATCAGCAGGCCGATAGCCTTAAGCTCGGGAACAGAGTCGATCTGCGGACGGTTCAGCGTGTTCATTACATTGTCACGCACAGCCTTAAATGCCCCGTAAGGGCCGTCACAGAATTCACGGTTATAAGAATATGTGGTAACGAGCTTACCGCCCCAAGTCTGGTCGGCCACGAAATAGCCGGCATAATTGTCGATATGGAGGCTATATACATACTGGTATGCATGCTCCTGAGGGCCGTTTCCGTCCTTGCCGCCACGGAGGTAGTACTGCGCCGTGCAATACTGTCCCCATGCCTGTTTCTCCTGGAGCTCGTTCAGGGCAGTCATCAAACCCTCCTCAGTAGGCACCCTGCGGTAGCCTATACTGTCGGCCGTTCCTGAATATACATCTGTCTCCACTTCCACTTGCGACCCTGTAAATTCATCCGACGGAGTGTCGAAGTCCATACAGGAAGCCATTCCAAGGGCAGGGATCAAACCTATAAAAGCCTTGATATATTTGGTTTTCATGTTTTATTTGTCTAAAAGAATTTGTTAATTAGAACTCAAGCTTAAGATTGATACCGAATGAACGTGTAGAAGGCATGTTGAACACGTCTACACCACCCATACCGTTCATGGTAGAGAGCGAAATTTCAGGATCGACTGGGCTGTCCTTATAGATGAAGAACAGGTTGCGGCCTACTACTGAAAGGTTGAGGCTCTTGATTGTGCCGCCGAAGAGGTTGCGCAGAGTGTAGCCAAGAGAGATTTCAGCCATACGGAAGTTGGTGGCATCATATACATAGTCTGATGCGAATACCTGGCCGCCGACTGTCTTATAGTATTCTTCTACAGGCACAATCACTCTGGCGTCGCCTTCGCCGATGTACATACCGGGCTTAGTCACAGAACCGTCGCGTGAAGTCCATACGATATTGTTCTTCTCGGCATTCAGACGGGCATCGGCAGAACGCTTTGACATACCGTAGCTGTCAAGGTAGGCTTCTGTGAGGGAGATGGTCTTGCCGCCGATACGGCCGTTGATAAGGAAGTAGAGCGAAAGGTCCTTCCAGGAGATGGTGTTGGACCATCCGAGCTGGAACTTGGAGTTCATGTTGCCAAGGTATACATACTTGTTCTTTGACAGCTGCGGCGTACCGGTATTGGGCGAGATCCAGATTGAATTGTCCGGATTGCGGCGGAAGTCAAGAGTATACATGTCGCCATATGAGCCGCCTTCCTCGTAACGCACAAGTATCTTGCCGTTTGCGATGTTCTGCTCCATGCGGGCAGCCTCGCCGCGCTGGTTCTTGAAGGTCTTTACGATCTCGTTGTGGTTGTAAGAGAAGTTGAATGCTGTCTTCCAGATCCAGTCACCCTTAAGCATGTTGTAGGTAACTGTGGTCTCGATACCCTGGTTGCGGATAAGGCCGGTGTTCACAGGAGTAGCCTTTCCTGAAGCGGAAGGAGCGACAAAATACGAGTTTGTGAGGTCGGTGTGGTAGTAGGTCAAATCCCACATGATGGCCGAGTTGAGGAATGATACATCGAAACCGGCTTCGATTGATTTTGATTTCTCAGGACGCGGGTTCGCGAAGTAGCCATAGCCTGAACCGGTCACAGCACCTGTAGCAGGATTGTATGAACCGAGGTCATAGAAGATGTTGGGGATTGAGTTACCTACCTCTGAGTAAGAAGCGCGGAGCTTGAGGTAAGTGATGAAATCAGGCATCTTCACGTATTTATGCATCATGGTGTTACCACCGAGCGACCAATATCCGTAGTTGTCAGGAGTGCCACGGTCAGAGAACTGGCGGAAAGCACGATACCAGTCCTGACGGTAGCTACCTTCGATATATACCATATCCTTCCAACCTACCTGGCCGGTAAAGAACAGGCCGCGGTCCCAGTTAGACTGCTTTGAGAATGTAGTGGGGTTGCCACGCCATGTGATTGTAGGCTCGAAGTAGTTGACTACCGTGGGGAGCTCGGTCATGGCTGAAGTGAACTGCGTAGCCTTGCCGTAGATTTTCTGGGTCTCACCGGAAACAGTGTGGCCAGACCAGCCTGCAGTAGCAGAAACATCAAAATCATTGAAAGTCTTGTTGTAGCTCAACAATGCATCGACATAGATGTCGTTGCTATAGATCTTATCCTGGTAGTATACACCATAGTCCTCCATCTGTGATACATTCTGGGAGGTAGCATAGCGGCGTCCGAAATAGCTATATTTTGCACGGTCCATGTTGATACGTCCCTGAATCTTAAGGCCGGGGATGATCTCATATGCTGCTGTCGCATAGCCGTATACACGTTCTTCTACTGTCTGGCCGACATTCATGTCGGTGAGCCAGTAGGGGTTGTTGTGCGAAGCGGTCGGATAAGCCCATACCTGCTGCGGGCCTTTAAGCTCTACAGTAGGAGCGATAGGTGTACCTGAAGGTGTCAGAAGGCCGTTGGCTGCAAGTGAAGTCCAGCTGCCGTTACGGTTTACGTAATTGTTCTTGTAGTATGACATGTCGATGTTGGGCGATGTCAGATACAGGTCATAGAGGGGGTTGAACACTGTACCGCCGCCGCCACGGTTACGGGTCTTGGCATACACATAGTTAAGAGAAACGTCAACCTTCAGCTTGTTTTCAAACAGGTTGTAGCTCTGACGGAAAGAGAACGTGTTACGGTTGTAGGTGTTCTTGCGTACGATACCGTCGGAGTTTGAGTTCGCATAAGAGAAGTAGGAGGTGATCTTATCGTTACCGCCAGAGATGGTCACAGAGTTGTTCCATGTAGTACCTGTCTCGAAGAAGTCGGACACGTTGTCGTTGTAGCGGTTGGTCAGCTTTGCTCCGCTGAACGCGAGTTCGGCATCTGTCATGTCAGAGAGCTTCTTGCCCCATGACTGCACTGAGATGGTGTTGCCTGCAAGGTCGACAGCAGAGCCGTACACCTTCTGCAGTTCGGGGGTAAGCAGAGGCTTCTCGAATGTCACGCCTGAATTGAGGGTGATGGAGATGCGGCCTTCCTTACCTTTCTTGGTTGTGATCATGAGCACACCGTTGGCAGCGGCAGAACCGTAAAGAGCAGCCGCGTTCGCACCCTTGAGCACGTTGATGCTTTCGATGTCGTCAGGGTTGATAAGAGAGAGGGCATCGCCGCCTTCACCGGAAGAGGAATAGGTGGGGTCCCAGTTGGCCTGATAAGAGCTGGCAGCACTTCCGACCTGGTTGGTCATTGGGATACCGTCAACTACAATCAGAGGGCTGTTGTTACCCATAACCGACTTGTTACCACGGAGAAGGATCTTGGATGTACCGCCCGCACCACCGGCGCTCTGGCTGATGGACACACCTGCCACCTTACCGTTGAGGGCGTTAACAAAGTTGGCGTCCTGCACTTTCATGAGGTCCTCACCTTTCACTTGCTGGGTCGCATATGTCAGGGATGATTCCTTACGGTTGATACCCATGGCGGTAACGACTACCTCGTCAAGTACCTGGGTGTCTTCTTTAAGGACAATGTTGTAAGGGCCGGGGCCGTTGACTTTCACCTCCTGAGGGGTGAAACCGATGTACGAGATCTGCAGGATGTCACCTACGGCAGCTTTGATTGAGAACTCACCATCGATGTTGGTGGACATTCCGGTGCCTGAGCCTTTTACAAGGACACTGACACCAATCAGAGGCTCTTCGTAAGAGTCAACCACAGTACCAGTAACTGTAAGCTTTTCCTGTGCCATCATGGCGAAAGGACAAAGCAGCAGTACCAGGGCTAAGAGTCTTGTCACTGTGCGATTCATAACTTGAATACCGTTTTTTGATTGTTGTTTATTGAATTAAGGTTAATTGTATTTGGCAGAAGACTAAGGCAAAATAGAAAAAACTGCTTAAGGACAAAAGATCTCCCTAAGCGGCATTATTGCCAATTTTGCGATATTATACAATATTTCAGAGATATATTCGGTTAGGATATTTTTATATTCATTGGCAAATTTAGAGTATTTTTTTCAATTGTCGCCCCACTGTTTGTTAATAAAGATTAAACGTGGGCACTCCGATGAACTTTTAACAAATACCGGATAAGTGAAAAAACGTATTGGCGTGTATTTAGGTTAAAATACGTAAAACAACCGTGAATTGTCAGAAAAGCATCAAGATATAGTCTATAACGATTATATCAATTTAGAGAATTAAGGTTAAAGTATTAAACAAAAGGGTTAGTAAGAACTCAGCCATGACGGCCGGGTTCTTTTTTTATGACTATCGCGCGTAGCTGCAGCCATACCATCACCACGGTGACAACCGTCGCCAGGACATCGGACGCCGGAAATGAGAGCCACACGCCGTCAAGCCCGAGTTCACGGGGCATGATGACCAGCAGCGGGATCAGGAAGATAACCTGGCGCGCAAGCCCGAGGAATATCGACTGCGGGGCCTTTCCGATGGCCATGAAAAAATTTGTCGCCACTATCTGGAAGCCCACCACCCCGAAGGCCAGCATTGACAGCCGCAGAGCATGCACCGTGACAGCCACAAGGTCCGCATCCGACGTGAAGGCCCTGGCGATGAATGGCGACAGAGTCATGCCACAGGCCGACCCTAATACAGTAAGGGCCGTAGCTGCGCCTGTCGTGATCCAGAACGCACGCTTGAGACGGTGGTGCAGCCCAGCGCCATAATTATAGCCCACGACAGGCTGCATGCCCTGGCACATGCCGATGACCACCACACATATGAGCGACGTGTATGTGGTGAATATCCCGGCGGCGGCTATGGCCATATTGCCGCCATGGCCGCCAAGGGCCACGTTCACAATGGCATTGATGGCGCACGCCGCGAAGTTGATGAGCGAGGGCGATGCGCCTATGGCCACGATGGACACCACAGTCTTCCATTCAAGACGGTATATGCCGCGGGTGAAACGCACCGTACTGCGTGGCTGCAGGAAATGCCACATGACGAACACCGCCGACACCGCCATCGCGATATCCGTGGCCACGGCCGCCCCCGTTATGCCCATGTCGAGCCAGAAGATGAACACCGGGTCAAGCGCCACATTGCACACAGCCCCTATTATCATTGTGAGCATGGCCTTGCGTGGATAGCCTGACGCACGCATCACATTATTGAACGTGAATGCTATGTTTGTGAGCACTATGCCCGGCAACAGGCACAGCAGGTAGGACCTCGCATATGGCAACGAATCGGCATCGGCGCCGAAAAGCGTCAGTATCTCATCCAGGAAGAGCACGAACGCGGTGAGGTAAACGGCTATGAGGATGCACATCAGCGTCATCGAATTGCCGAGCACCATCTGTGCCCCACGGTGGTCCTTTCCGCCAAGCAGGATAGAGACACGAGAGGACGCGCCCGCCCCGACAAGCACACCAAGGGCGGTGGTGATGTTCATCACCGGAAATGTGATTGTAAGCCCGGTGATGCCGTCAGGGCCCACACCCTGCCCTATGAAGATACGGTCGACGACATTATAGAGCGACATGACAAGCATGCCCACCACTGCCGGGAGCGAATACTCCCATAGCAACCGCGGGATACTCCCTGTAGCCAATTTTCCCAGGCTGCCGTCAGCAGCCCTGCTTTCTGTCACCGCCATATAGCCTGTCTTTTACACCCCGAACTCCCCGTCCCTAAAGAAAGTCGGGGAATCTCCCGACTCCCCGACCTGAATCATGAACAAAAATATGAATAAATCAAATGACTTATGAGGATGAAATGGATGATGTATGGATTGTTGTTATATCGTCTCTGTTCATTTGCCTGCAGCGGCCTTGGCGCGTTCAAGATACTTGCGCGCATCCGAAGCAGCCACCGATGAAGGATATTTGTCCACTATCTCCTGGTAGGCCTCTGCCTCTTCAGCGGCGTTGCCCATCTTGTGGTACATCACGGCCTTCTTCTGGAGGAAATACGGTACAAGCTGCGGGTTGCCCTTCGCAGCCGATACAGCCTTGCCGAAATACTCTACCGCCTCGGCATCCTTGCCTAGGGCCGCAAGGCAGTCGCCGGCCTTGCCGATGACACCGGCGTTGCCGATGATGTCGCCAAGCGATGCGTCCTTGTAGTATTCCAATGCGGCGGCATAGTCTTTCTTAGCATACAGAATATTGCCACAGAACACCTTTGCGAGCTCCCCGCCATCGTGGCCGAGGGTGGCAGCCTGCTTCATCTGCACAAGCGCCAGAGAATCATTTCCGGAAACAAGGGTGGAATATGCCTGGGCAAAAGCCTGGTCGGCCTTCTTTACCCCTGGCTCATGGATGGCAAACATGTAGATAAGGGCGATCGCAACGATACCTACTACCGCGCCGCCACCCCAGGTGACATATTTCCTGATTTTTTCGTTCTTAGCGTTCTGTGCTTCCTGCTCGGCAACCGTAGCGGAAACTTTAGTGGAATTTTCCATTGATGTCCTATATGAAATAAAGCGTTTACTGTAAATTAGTGGATTATGGCATGGCCATAGCGGCCCTACCGAAGTGCAAAAGTACAGCTAAAATTCCAAAAATGAAAATTTTATCACATATTTTTGACTTGCCCTACAAAAGCGGCCATCTTTATCGCCGCCTCTGCTGCCTCAGCCCCTTTGTTGCCGAGGACACCACCGGCACGGTCGAGTGCATCCTGCTCTGTGTCCACAGTCAGCACCCCGAATATGACCGGCGTATCGCAGTCGGCGTTGAGCGCCGTGACGCCCTGGGTGACGCTCTGGCACACATAGTCGAAATGCGGAGTCCCGCCACGCACCACGCAGCCGAACACAATCACCGCATCATACATGCTGGCCTCTATCAGCTGCGAGGCTGCAAACGTAAGTTCCACCGCACCGGGCACATGAAATACATCCACTTGATTTTCTACATCATAACCCTGGGCCTTGAAAACATCGAGCGCACCCTCTGTCAAGGCCGAGGTTATGTGCCCGTTCCACTCTGCGGCCACAATGGCCACCCGCAGCCCATCTACATGGGGAAGCTTGCCGGCGGGCGCGGCATTTTTATTCTTTGTTGACATTTACTTAATGTTTATGAATCAATAGAACAGCTGCCAATCGGCTGTAGCCTTGGCCACAGCAGAATCCCCCGCCGCCACAGCCTCGGCCAGGCATGCGCGGGCCACATCGGAAGAGAACCTCCCGGGGGCAGGCAAATTGGAGTATATGTAGCCTACCAGCCCCGACAGAGCCCCGGCGTTCCACAACACCGAACGCGATTCCGGGCACACATCCCTGCATTCGATCACCGATGTGGAATAAAGCCGTATCCGGCCGCCACCGGCATCGACATTCACAAGATTGTCGGCATAGAACTTAATATGGTTATTCCATGCGGCGGCATCATCGGCAGTACCGAATATAGCCTCCAGGTCGGCACTGCGGGTAACCACCACCGACGCCAGCTCCAGGTTCTCCAGGATGGCCGGCATCACACGTGTGATACGCGGCGCACGCGAAGGCAGGAAACCTGGCAGATACACCAGCAGCAGCCCCCTTTCGGAAGCGTTTGACAGCAGCGCCAGCATACGTTGGCGCGCACGGGGATCAATGGCCTGGTATCCGCCGAACACCAGTATGTCCCCCGGATCGACACGCGGCCACGCCACATCGAAACACTCCTCGGGATACTGCTCGTAGCGGATCACATCATACCCACCGCCGGAACGCGGATAATACAGCTGCGTAGGCGTCACGCCTTCGGTGAAACGGTCGACACACGACATGTCCACACCGGCCTCAGCAAGAGGGGCGGTAACCGCCTCACCGACGCGGTCGGACGAGGCTTCGCTCACCATCTTGACAGGCAGCCCTTGCCTTGCCAGCATGGCGGCGCAAAGCGTTATGCGTCCTCCATATGCCGAACCGGCAGGCGCGCCCGAGGCATCGAACACTAAATCCTGGGCAAACTCCCCTACAGTAACGACTTTCCTCATTTTCCTGACCCGTGCTCCACATCGCCACGTGCAGCCGACCCAAGGTAGCCGCCATGATGGCGCTTGGCATAGTCGGCACGCGTGAACCCGGTGGCATTCATCACATTCACCACAAGCACATCGCCGATTACTGTCATCATCGTGGTAGATGTCGTCGGCGTCAGACCCAACGGGCACACCTCAGGAGCCCCGCCGGTAGGCAATGTGACGTCAGCCAGGCGCGCCAACGCGCTATCCGGATTGCCGGTGATGACTATAATAGGAAGGCCGGGATACAAGGTCCGGGCCAGAGATACAAGGTCCACGATCTCGGAAGTCTTGCCAGAATTGGAAAGCATCAGCATCACGTCGCCCGGCTGTATCACACCCAAGTCGCCGTGCTGGGCCTCGCTCGGATGAAGGTTGACGGCCGGAATGCCTGTAGAACAGAACGTGGTGGCGATATTCATGGCTATCTGTCCGCACTTGCCCATTCCTGAGGTGACCAACTTGCCTCCGCGCCTGTGCACATGGTCCACTATAAGCTCCACGGCACGCGTATACGCGTCGGTGACAGGAATATTGAGGATGGCCTCGCTCTCGGCGCGCAAAATCTCGCGCATTGTATCTTGGATGTTCATCTTGGATAGTTTAACTGGGTGCAAAGTTAATAAACCTTACGGAATATCCTTGCCTCCGCACAAAAAAAACGGCAGCAGAGGCACCACATCTCCGTGTGGTGCCTCTGCCTGTATTATACGCCGTCAAGGACGGTGTCAATCGTAGTTCATGGGCACGGCGACAAGGCGCATATTGTTGCGGCGGATGAAATCCAGCACCTCACGCCTTACAGCATTGTCATCAATATCGGCCTCGATACGCTTCAAGGCGTTGAACACCGATGTGGAGCATTGGTAGATATGGCGGTATGCCTTGGCGGCATCATCGATATCCGACTCAGAGAAGTCGCCGTCCTTGCGCATTACCACTGCATTGATGCCATAATAGCTGGCAGGGTTGTGGGCAATGATGACAAACGGAGGAACATTGCAGCCTATGCGGCATCCTCCCTTGACCAAGGCCCATTTGCCCACATGGCAGCCCTCGTGCACAATAACCGCCGATGAAAGTATGGTACATTCGTCAATCTCAACATCGCCGGCAATCATCACATTGTTGCCGAGAACACACTTGCCCACTATATGGGAGTCATGCCCTACATGTGAATTGGCGAATATGAAACACCCGTCGCCGATACGCGTACCGCCTTGGGACGATATGCCTCGGTTTATGATGACACTTTCCCGGATCACATTGTTGTCGCCGATGTAGCAGTATGACTCGCCGCCCTTCCAGCGGAAATCCTGCGGGTCAGCGCCGACGATAGCACCTTGGTACACCTTATTGTTCTTTCCCATACGCGTACCGCGCATCACACTTGCATACGGCATTATCTCGCAGCCGTCGCCGATCTCGACATCGGCATCTACAAACGCGAAAGGATGGATTGTGACATCCTGCCCGATCTTGGCAGAAGGGTCAACATGGGATAACGGACTAATCATAGCGGTAAAAGTTTTTAAGGTACATATGCCCCGGCACAAGCATCACCTGCCACCTCCCAGCGACTGGTATAGATTGATGACGGCCTGCGCGCGTGCCAGACGGCATGATATTTGTGAAATCTGCGAAGACAGCAGCCCCTGCTGGGCGGTGAGCACCTCCAGATAGGTAGTGTTGCCTCCATACATGAGCAGCTCAGTGGTATATTCCACCGACTTCTCAAGATTGGCCACCTGCTCGACAAGCAACGAAGCCTTGAGGGTACTGTTCTCATATGAAGTGAGCGCGTCACTGACCTCGGCGGCAGCCGACATCAGGGAATACTCAAAGTTGTTCATAGCCTGCTCCTGCTGAGCCTTTGCGGCCTCCAGCCTGGCGATGTTCTGACCGCGCATGAACAGGGGGGCGGTCAGCGATCCCGCAAGCTGCAGAAACCAGTCGCCGGGATTGGATATGAAACTGCCAAGCAGGTTGGTGAAGCCACCGTTGGCGGTGATTGCCAGCCCCGGATAGAACGCTGCGCGGGCCGAGTTGGTGGCATAGTATGCCACGGCAAGCCCCTGCTCAGCTGCCGCCACATCAGGACGTGCAGCCAGCTCTCGCATGGGCACACCGTCGCGGGCTATCGCCGGAGCTTCCAGCGAGGCCGATGCCGGGATCTCCCACTTCTGCGGCATCACGTTCTGGAGCAGTGACATGGTGTTGTAAAGCTCATGCAGCGATGTCTCAAGGTCGGTTATCGAACCAAGCACATTGTAATAGTTGGCAGTGCTCTGCACAACGGCAGCCTCGGTGACACGTCCGGCCTCCTTAAGCTCCTTCATCACCTCCACGCTGCGTCCCCAGCTTTCAGACGTCGCCCGCGAAAGCTCGATCTGCGACTTCACCGCCGCAATGGCATAATACGTCTGGGCCACAGCGGATATTATCTGTGAACGTACGGCCTGGGCATACGCCTCGCTCTGGTATAGCGCAGCCTGCGCACCGCGTTTTGAATTCAGTATCTTACCGAAGATGTCTATCTCCCAGCTGGCCTGCAACGGGAGGGTGTATGTCCATGACATCGCGGACTTCGCATAGGAAGCACCCGCCCCATTGGGGGCAAGCACCAGCGAAGGCAGGTAGCTGAGGCGCGCGCCCTTAAGCTGGGCATGGGCCATCTTCACGTTGAGCTGCGCGTTCTTAAGGTCATTGTTGTTGGACAGCGCCTGGCTGATCAGGTCGGCCAGCACAGGATCGGTGAACACATCTTCCCACAGCAGATTGCCGAAAGCGGCAGAGTCGGCAGGCTGCTGGCGCGCCTCCACGTACTCACGCGTCAGCGCCGTGGTCTCAGGTGTGGAATATTTTTTGTAGATGTTACAGCTACCCAATGTAAGGGTAGCGGTAACACCGATTATTGCCAATAGGCTTATATTGCTTATTTTCATCTTTATAAATGCATTGCAGATTAGTTCTTTTTGGAATACTGCTCTATTTCGCTCTCGATGCCTGCATTGTTGGTGTCCTCCCATTTGATCGGCGAAATCTTCTCCTGTATGGTCTGGAACACAACGAAGAGCGCCGGAACGATGAACACCTGGAGTACCATGCCGATAAGCATGCCGCCTATTGAGCCTGCACCAAGTGCGTTGTTGCCGTTCGCGCCTACACCCGAGGCGAACATCATAGGCAGAAGGCCGATGATAAGCGCCAGTGAGGTCATAAGGATAGGACGCAGACGGGCGCTGGCACCGGATATCGCAGCATTGACTATGCTCATTCCGGTCTTGCGGCGGTCAAGGGCGAACTCTACGATAAGGATGGCATTCTTGGCCAAAAGTCCGATAAGCATGATCAGCGCGATCTGCAGATAGATATTGTTGGATATGTCGCCGATCTTGGCAAAGATGAACGAGCCCATAAGTCCGAACGGTATTGAGAGGATCACCGCCCAAGGCAGCGAATAGCTCTCGTACTGTGCAGAAAGCAACAGGTATACAAACAGGAGGCATAGCCCGAATATCAAGGCTGTGCCGGATCCGGAAGACTGGGCCTGCTCACGTGTCATGCCGGCATAGTCATATCCGTAGCCCTGCGGAAGCGTCTCGGCGGCCACACGCTGTATGGCGGCTAGGGCATCGCCGGAAGAATATCCGGCATTGGGCTGTCCGGTGACAGATATTGACTGGAACATGTTGAAACGGTTCAGCAGGTCAGGCCCGTATACCCTTGAAAGGGTCACGAAATTGGAAACAGGGGCCATCTCCGAGCCGTTGCGCACCTTGATGGCGTTCAGGGTCTCGGGGGATACTCGGCTTTCAGGATTGGCCTGCATCATCACACGGTATATCTTGCCGAAACGGTTGAAGTTCGACACATACATGCCGCCGTAATATCCCTGGAGGGTAGAAAGTATGGTGGACGGGCTGATGCCGGCCTGCTTTGCCTTGGCCACATCGATGTCCAGCATGTACTGCGGGAACGTGGGGTTGAACGTGGTGTAAGCCATCTGTATCTCCGGCTGTGCGTTGAGTTGTGCAAGGAATCCCTGCACCACGCTGAAGAACTGGTTGATGTCGCCGCCGGTCTTGTCCTGCATCTTGATCTCGAAACCGTTTGTAACGGAGTAGCCCGAGATCATAGGCGGTGCAAATATCACCACATTACCGTCCTTTACCTGTGAGGTGAGGCCGTAGAGCTGCTTGATGATGTCGTTGGCGCTCTCGCCGTCGCCACGTTCCTCCCAGTCGCGTAGCTTGACGATGAATGTGCCGTATGTGGCGCCCTGGCCTGCAATGAAGCTGTATCCGTTGATCATCTGCGAGCCCTGTACGGCCGGGATGCTCTGGATGAGCGAATCCACCTGATGGAGAACCTCGCCGGTACGTTCCTGCGAAGAGCCCGGAGGCAGGTTGACCATACAGAATATCGTACCTGTATCCTCGGTAGGCACAAGGTCGGACGGTGTGGTTGACATGAGCCATACCAGCACACCGATGGACACGGCCACAAACCCGAAGGCTACGGTCTTTGCCTTGATAAAGAACTTGACGACCTTCTCGTATTTTTTCAGCAGGTGTTCATAGCCTACATTGAAGCCATCGTGGAAGCGCTGCACAAATGTCTTTTTCTTGCCTTCGTGGTCGGCATGCGGCTTGAGGAACACGGCGCACAATGCCGGCGAAAGCGTAAGGGCGTTTATTGCAGAGAAGAAGATGGAGATAGCCATTGTGAGGCCGAACTGGCGGTAGAACACGCCTGACGTGCCCGACATGAACGACACGGGGATGAACACAAGCATCATGACGAGGGTAATCGACACAAGCGCGCCCGCAATCTCATTCATGGCGTCGATAGAGGCACGGCGTGCCGACTTATAGCCTATGTCAAGCTTGGCATGCACCGCCTCGACGACCACAATCGCGTCATCGACCACAATCGCGATGGCCAGCACAAGCGCGGACAGGGTGATGAGGTTGACCGAGAACCCGATAAGCTTCATCACAAAGAACGTGCCGACAAGTGCCACCGGTATGGCAATGGACGGAATGATTGTGGAACGTATGTCCTGAAGGAATATGTACACGACAAAGAACACAAGTATGAACGCTTCGATAAGCGTCTTTATCACCTCGTGGATTGACGCGTATAGGAAGTCATTGTTGTTCATCGGCACGTCCACCCGTATTCCAGTGGGCAGGTCCTTCTTCATTTCATCGACAAACGCGAGACAGTTGTTGATGATGGTAGTGGCGTTTGACCCAGGTGTCTGGAACACGATTGCCATAACGGACGGGTTGCCGTTGTAGGTTGAGTGGAAGCCATATGTCACACGTCCCAATTCGATGTCGGCCACGTCTTTAAGATAGAGCGTCTCGCCTGTGTTGTTGGCGCGCACCACGATGTCTCCGAACTGTTCCGGCGTACTGAGGCGTCCGCGGTACTTGATGGTGTACTGGAACGACTGCCCGCCCTGTTCGCCGAACGAACCCGGGGCGGCCTCGATGTTCTGTTCCGACATCACGGCGGCGATGTCGGACGGCATGAGGTTGTACTGAGCCATCACATCGGGCTTCAGCCATATACGCATCGAATAGTCGGCGCCCATGACCATTACGTCACCTACACCTGATATACGCTGGAGCTGTGGCACGACATTGATTTTCATATAGTTCTCCAGGAACTCTTCAGTGTAGTTGCCGGTAGGGTCGCTCAAGGAGATGCCTATAAGCATTGATGTCTGGCGCTTCTGGGTGAGCACGCCGACTTTCACTACTTCCGAAGGCAGAAGGTTCTGCGCCTTCGACACGCGGTTCTGTACATCGACCGCGGCCATGTTCGGGTCAAAGCCCTGTTCAAAATACACATTGATTGTGGCAGAACCTGTATTTGTGGCCGTAGACTCCATATAGGTCATGCCTTCTGCGCCGTTTATCGCTTCCTCCAGGGGCGTAATCACAGAGTTGAGCACAGCCTGGGCGTTGGCGCCGTTATAGTCTGTCGTCACCGATATTGTAGGCGGCGCCAGGTCGGGGTACTGTGTCACGGGAAGGGACACAAGCCCGATTATACCCAGCAGTACGATGAATATCGATATCACCGTCGACAGCACCGGGCGGTTAATAAAAGTGTCTAGTTTCATTGATTATAAACGATAATGCCGGATAGGCAGGCTTCCGGACTGGAAGCCTTTTTATTGTTATGATGGTTAGAGAGGATTATTTAATTAAGGTGTAGCCGCTCCAGGCAGGGCTCAATTTGCAGGCTTTGCGTCCGCTTCGACAGGCTGTATCACCATATTGTCGCGCACCTTTGTGCCTACGCCCTCTATAACCACCTGGTCGCCAGGCTTGAGGCCTTCGGTAACGACGAAATTTTTGCCGTCGTTCACATCAAGCACCTTTATTAGGGTCTGGTGCGTACGAGCGGAATCACCCACTACATATACATACCTGAGGTCCTGAATCTCGAATGTGGCCTTCTGCGGTACTACGATCGCACTGTCGGTCTTGTGGGGTATCACCACAGAGCCAGTAGAACCGCTGCGTAGCATTCCTGAAGGATTGTCGAAAAGCGCACGTACGCTGGCTGCGCCTGTAGAGCCGTCAATGACACCCGACACAGTGGCCACCTTGCCTTCAAACGGATATATGCTGCCGTCTGACAGGCGGAGCTTCACTGCCGGCATCTCTCCGATACGGCTGTTGAGCGAATATTTCCCGCCGTCGGTAAGAGACAGCATCTCTTTCTCGTTCATGGAGAAATATGCATAGACCTGCGAGTTGTCGCTTATGGTGGTGAGAGGCTGTGCCGATGAGGGCGAGGCCAGCGAGCCTTCGCGGTTTGGGATAGAGCCTACGACACCGTCGCTTGGCGCTGTAACCATTGTATAGGCAAGGTTCTTGCGTGCGTTAACCAGGGCTGCATTTGCCTGGGCCAGCTGGGCCTGGGCCTGGGCCAGAGAATTGGCTGCCATCTGGTATTCGTACTGGCTTATTATATTCTTGTCCAACAGGCGTTTCTTGTTAGCCACGGTAAGTTTCTGTGTGTCAACGGCGGTCTGCGCCACATTCACCGATGCTGCTGCCTGGTCGACAGCGGCTTCGTACTGCACCTGGTCAAGGGTGAACAGCAACTGCCCTTTCTTTACCTGCTGGCCTTCATCGACATGAACTTTAGTTATGAATCCTGTCACCTGCGGACGGATGGCGATGTCTGTCTTTCCCTTTATTGTCGCCGGCAGTGATGTCGAAAGGTCGGATACTGTAGGCTGCACTGTGATAGTTGCGATGGTTGGCGGCGGGGCTTGCTGTGTCTGCTGGCTGCCGTTGCCGCAAGAGCTGATCACGGCTACCGCCGATACGAACGTTGCCATCAGGCAGACATTACGTAAACTTCTGCTTTTCATTGCTAATTTCTTGATTTTCGTAAAACTCTTTTTCTTTATACTATTTTTGCGCTGCAAAGTTACGGCATTTTAAGCAAACACATTGGTAAAAACATCCACAAGTTTCACAAAAACCGCCATAGACATTGTTAAAAAATAACAAAGGGCATGCGCATTTGTTGCACTGGAGTCGCTAAATAATGAGTTATTTGGCAGTTAATGCAAAAAATCGCACCATATTTGTTGACGATTGAAAAAAAATAACGATATTTGCAGTGCCAAAATGAGGCCTCCTTAACCGGAGGCTTTAATATGCTGTCAAAATACGACAAAAAATCATAATCAATCAATAAAGAAATCCAACAATGACTAAAGCCGACATCGTCAACGAAATCGCGAAGACAACTGGCATCGACAAAGCCAACGTGGTTGAGACCATCGAGAAGTTTATGGACATCGTTAAGGACTCGCTAGCCCATGGCGAAAACGTATACCTCCGTGGCTTCGGCAGCTTCATCATCAAGGTGCGCTCGGAGAAGACCGCACGCAACATCTCCAAGAATACCACCATCATCATCCCCGAGCACAAGATACCGGCATTCAAACCGGCAAAGGTGTTCATGGAAGAAGTAAAGTAGTACCCACTGTACGGCAACACCAAATTTCCAAGAGATTTATCAACCATATCGTTAACCCTTATAACCCTCAGCAACAATGCCCAGCGGAAAGAAAAGAAAAGGCCACAAGATGGCTACACACAAGCGCAAAAAACGTCTGAGAAAGAATCGCCACAAGAAGAAATAACCCGAGTTAAATTCTTTCTCACAGGGCTTTCCCGACTCCCATAAAACAAGGGAGATGCAACGGAAGCCGCAAGGATAACAAGAACAGACCCGTAGAAGTGGCATCCGCACCAGCGGCAAAACCTCCACCTGCGCGGCCTGTTCTTTTTTTCAACGACCACACAGCCATACAGGCCTATCTTAAGGATGGGCGGACGGGGATTCCAGAAGCCCCGGCGGCCCAAACCACCCCACCCTAACAATTTATGAAAAGTGAACTTATTGTAGACGTCCGACCGACCGAGGTGTCAATAGCCTTGCTCGAGGACACGCGCCTTGTCTCCCTGCAGAAGGAGGCGCGTAACATTTCCTACGCCGTTGGCGACATCTATCTGGCAAAAGTCAAGAAGCTTATGCCAGGGCTGAATGCCGCCTTCGTCAATGTAGGCTACGAGAAGGACGCTTTCCTCCATTATCTGGATCTTGGCTCTCAATTTTCCTCTTATTCCTCCTTTGTAAAGCAGCTGCTGGATGACAAGAAGCACCTGCCGCTGCTCCCCAAGCAGAAACTGCAGCCCGACATCGACAAGCACGGCACGATAACCGATGCACTCACACCCGGCCAGCAACTGCTGGTACAGATAGTCAAGGAGCCCATATCGTCAAAAGGCCCCAGGCTTACGACAGAGCTGTCGTTCACCGGACGCTATATGGTGCTCATCCCGTTCAGTGACAAGATATCAATATCCCAGAAAATCAAGACCACGGCCGAGAAGATGCGCCTGCGTCAGCTCATAGAGAGCATAAAGCCGAAAAACTTCGGTGTGATAGTACGCACATCGGCAGAAGGCAAGAAAGTGGCGGAGCTAAACCACGAACTAAAATCGCTGCTGGCAAACTGGGAAGAGGCCGTCGCCAAAGCTCAAAAGGCCGAAGCTCCCGCCCTGGTGTTCGAGGAGCAGAACCGCGTAGTGGGCGAACTCCGCGACATATTCTCGCCCACATTCGAGAATGTATGGGTAAATGATCCCGGCGTATACGAGCAGATATTGAAATACGTCAACCTTATAGCGCCAGAGCGCAAGGAGATAGTAAAGCTCTACGACAAGGACACCCCTATATTCGACCATTTCGCCATAACCAAACAGATAAAGTCGTCGTTCGGCAAGACCGTGACTTTCAAGTCCGGCGCATACATAATAATAGAGCATACCGAGGCGCTCCACGTGATAGACGTGAATTCCGGCAACCGCTCCAAGGCGGCAAACGACCAGGAGAGCAATGCCATCGAGGTGAACCTGCGCGCCGCCGACGAGATAGCGCGCCAGCTACGCCTGCGCGACATGGGCGGCATCATTGTCATCGACTTCATCGACATGAACAAGGCCGAGCACCGGCAACAGCTATATGAGCACATGAAGCAAGTGATGGCCAACGACAGGGCAAGGCACAATATACTGCCCCTGAGCAAATTCGGGCTGATGCAAATAACGCGCCAGCGCGTACGTCCGGCCCTGGACATAGTGACCTCCGAGGCGTGCCCATCGTGCTACGGACGCGGAGAGGTGCAACCGTCGCTGCTGTTCACCGACACGCTAAAGGAAAAGATCGACTATCTGGTCAACACCCTTGGCAAGCAAGGGTTCATAATGTATGTCCACCCGTTTGTGGACGCCTACATAAAGAAAGGACTTTTCTCAATGTACGGGAAATGGCGCAGGGAGTTCGGACGCCAGTTCAAGGTTGTCCCCGACCAGGCGCTGGCATACCTGCAATACCGGATAATCGATTCCGAAGGCAATGAACTAGACCTGAAGGAGGAGAAGGACCTTGACTCGTCATCGACAACAAAGACCAAAAACAAAGCCAAAATCCGCGGAAAGGAGGACTGACCGTCCATGACCCCGCAAAAGACCATACCAGACGCGGCAGCGTGACAATTTTAAGTCATGTTGCCGCGTTTTTTAACACTAATGTTCACTAGATGACGCAAATTATAGCTAACTTTGCAGCCTCATGACGAGGCGCGCCGCGCCGGTGGACAAATTTGGCTGCTTGCAACCACCCGAAAAAATGCTAAAACCGCGGGAAATCCCCATTCTGGTTCTTTGCTGGCATAATCCAACGGCTCACTTGGCGCATCCGCCGCCCTGTCTTGAAGTGACCCGCCGCATTGTGCGTACTTATGACAACAACAAATAAAAAAATACAGCAAATGAACTACCTATTTACATCAGAGTCAGTGTCCGAGGGGCATCCTGACAAGGTGGCCGACCAGATTTCGGACGCCATACTTGACGAATTCCTGGCATACGACCCACAATCGAAGGTGGCTTGCGAGACATTGGTGACGACCGGGCAGGTTATAGTGGCCGGAGAGGTGAAGAGCAACGCATACATCGACCTGATGGACGTTACCCGCCGTGTGATAACCGGCATAGGCTACAACCGCTCAGAGCTAAAGTTCGACGGCAACGCATGCGGTGTCTTCTCGGCGCTGCACGAGCAGAGCGGTGACATCAACCGTGGAGTCGAGCGCGAGACAGCCGAGGAACAGGGTGCAGGCGACCAGGGGATGATGTTCGGATACGCCACCAATGAGACACCCGAACTGATGCCGCTTACGCTATCACTGAGCCATATGCTATTGCGCGAGCTTTCCCAGATACGCCGCGAAGGCAAGCTGATGACCTACCTGCGGCCTGACTCGAAAAGCCAGGTGACAGTAGAATATGACGAATGCCACCGCCCGGTAAGGGTCAACACGATAGTGATATCCACCCAACACGACGAGTTCATCCCCGCAGCCGAAGGCCTTTCCCAGGACGAGGCCGACAGGCAGATGGTGGAGAAAATCAGGGACGATGTGCAATGCATACTGCTCCCACGCGTGATAGCCAAGCTTCCGGAAGACATCGCCGCCTTGTTTGACGACAGGTACACCCTACATGTGAACCCGACCGGGAAATTTGTAATCGGAGGCCCTCACGGCGACACCGGCCTGACCGGCAGGAAAATAATAGTGGACACCTATGGCGGCCATGGCGCACATGGCGGCGGGGCATTCTCGGGCAAGGACCCGTCGAAGGTAGACCGTTCGGCCGCATATGCCGCACGCCACATAGCCAAGAACATGGTGGCCGCCGGGGTGGCAGACCGGGTACTGATACAGGTGGCATACGCTATCGGTGTGGCGCATCCGGTGAGCCTGTATGCCGACACGTTCGGCACAGCGCATGTCGGGCTTTCAGACGCGGAGATATCAGAACGCATATCCGCCATATTCGACATGCGCCCGCATGCCATCGAACAGCGCCTGAAGCTTCGCAACCCTATCTATGAGGAGACAGCCGCCTACGGCCATATGGGCCGCGAGCCGCGCGTGGTGACCAAGCATTTCTCGTCCAAATACGAAGGGGAGAAGACTATGGAAGTGGAACTGTTCACATGGGAGAAGACCGACATGGCAGACCGCGTGAGGGAGGCTTTCGGGCTTTGATAGACAAAATCAGGCCTGTGATGAGGCCAAATGCAAGTTATTGGCATAATCCATTTTGATTGAATGCAAAAAAAATGTATCTTTGTGCGATTATTGCATTATCACGAATAATATCAAAAAATCTACCTTAATACCTCAAAATGGCAACATTAGAAAAAATCCGCAAGAAATCGGCGCTGCTTTTCACCATCATTATCGTGGCGCTTCTTGCCTTTATTCTCGGTGACTTCCTCACCTCCGGCCGTTCGTTCTTCGGACACGGTACAACAATGGCCAAAACAGCCGGACAATCCATCGACTACAACAAAGTTTCGGAACGTGTGGAACAGTTAAGCCAGCAGGCCCAGGCCCAAGGCCAGAACCCTGACAGCGAAGCGCTCCGCCAGATGGCCATCCAGCAGCTCCTCACCCAGGCCCTCATCAACCAGGAGATCGCTGACCTTGGCATCACAGTGTCCGATTCAGAGATATCCAACGGTATGACAGGCGCTGTCCCCCATCCTGCCGTACAGCAGTTCATCTACCAGATATCACAGTCGCTCGGGCTGCAGAACATATCCGGCGAAGCAGTGTTCGATGCTGTGTCGAACCCCGCAAAATACGGCATCAGCGACCAGCAGACCGCACAGCAGCTGCGCGCGCTGTGGGCCCAGCAGGAGCAGCAGCTCGAAGAGGCCATCAAGTACCAGAAGTTCACCGACCTCATCTCCGGCCTCTATAGCGCCAACCCCGTTGACGCTGAAGCGCGTACGGCGGACATGAACACCACATCCCATATCTCGTATGTGGCCAAGGACTTCACTTCCCTCCCTGACACCGATTTCAACGTGTCGGATGACGAGATCAAGGCTGAATGGTCAAAGAACCGGGAAATGTACCGCATAGCAGAACCCGGACGGGCCATCAACTATATCATCGTGCCCATCCAGCCCTCAGCTGAGGACATCCGCCGATATGAGGCCGAGGCTGCAAACGCCATCGCCACACTCCGTACTGACTCAACCGGGGTAAATTCGCTCCAGGGCAACACGGCATTCGTGACAAACCGCGTCTCCACACCGATGCGCGATGTACAGAACCCTATACTCCGCTCATATCTGGACACGGCACGCGTTGGCCAGGTGGAACAGCTTGTACATAACGGACAGGGATATACGTTCGCCAAACTTATCGGCAAGAAGAATGAGGTTGACTCAGTGCGCATATCGTTCGCCCTGTTTGCCGACACCGATTCCCGTGACTCGGTGATGGCCAAGGTGAATAGCGGGGAGCTCACATTCGCCAAATTCCTGGAAGAAAATCCCGGTGTAGGCCAGGATTCAATCTGGGACCGCATGGTAGGCACTGACACCCCTGCAGCACTCGCATCCAAGATCATCAGCGCGCCAATCAATGAGTTCATAAGCTTTGATGACTCGATTATGACCCCTAACGGCAATTATGAACAGCGCCATATGGCAGTAAAGGTCATCTCCCGCCGTGCCCCAGTGCCTGTATACGATGTGGCCATAGTGCAGTATGACACCGAGGCCTCACAGGAGACAATCAACAAGCTCAACTCCGATCTCCGCAAGTATGTGTCGGACAATGCTACCGCCGAGGCGTTCAAGAAGAATGCTGCCGCTGCCGGATATAACCTCCAGAGCACGATAGTGGGCGCATCGACAGCCAACATAAGCGGTCTTGAGGATTCGCGCGCAATGGTGAAATGGGCCCTTGACAACAAAAAGGAGAATGTATCGCCTGTATACCAGGACAAAAAGCAGAGCTATATCGCAGCCCTGGCCATAGATGACATCTTTGAGGAATACATCCCGGCCACCTTCCCCGACGTGAAGGAGTCGATACGCGTCAAGCTGCTCAACAACAAGAAGGCACAGAAGCTTATGGACGAATACAAAGGCAAAGCAAATGACCTTGCCGGATATGCATCGCTGCTGGGCACAGAAGTGACCAAGATGGATGTAGTGTTCGCCTCGCCGATGTTCGGCCACCTGGGATACAATGAGGCAGCCCTCCAGGGCCAGGTTGCCGCCGCCAAGAAGGGTGAGCTGGTCGGTCCGGTACAGGGCAACACACGGATCGTGGTGTTCACCGTTGACGGGGTCGACACGGAAGGCCGCAACGCAACGTTTGAGGAGCGTTCGGCAGAATTTGACCGCACCTGCGGATATTCTGCCCTGTTCAATCCACAGAACATCCTGAATGTGCTCCGCGGCGCATCGGAAGTGACCAACTACAGCCCTGATTTTGAAAATCCGGGTCTCTAAGGATATCGCCTAGAAATTTTCCAGGCTAAGACTACATCAGGCATCCGCCGCGTCATGAACATGGCTCGGCGGATGCCGCTTTTTATGGACTACCCGGCATTCCTGAATATACAGATAAGGTAGTGCCAAAGAGGTAAACCAAGGCATTTCGGCAGGAAATATCAAAAAAACTCACACTTCCCGCTATTTTTATCGTCTAAAATTTGCACAGTCCAAGTCTGTTGGTTAACTTTGCACTCGCAAAAGCACGATAAGCTAATGCCTCTCCGCTGCAAAGCACTAGAGAAATGGTGTGGTAGTTCAGCTGGTTAGAATACCTGCCTGTCACGCAGGGGGTCGCGGGTTCGAGTCCCGTCCATACCGCAAGAGGAGAGAGGAGAATGAGTGATTGCTAATCTACGGATTGCGTTGCTCATTCTTTTTATCCAGCAACGGATATCTGCACACCAGCCAACGGGGTGTCGGCATTTACGGCAGACTATACAGGCGGATGCGTCTAGAAACCCATATCCATCAGCCCCATACAATCAATAAGACAACCTCTTTAACCCTACCCCACAACACTAGAAGCATGAAAAACAGGATATACTCATGTGCATTAGCCTCGTTAGCGGCAGCCAACGGCTTCTGCATGCAGGAAGCGCAAAGGCCTAACATCATATATATAATGTGTGACGACATGGGCTACGGCGACCTTGGCTGCTACGGCCAGCGGCTAATCTCCACCCCACGGATAGACAGCCTTGCCTCTGAGGGCATGAGGTTCACACAGGCCTATGCAGGAAGCCCTGTATCTGCCCCTTCGCGTGCAAGCTTCATGACCGGGCAGCATACTGGACATACGGAGGTGCGCGGCAACAAGGAGTATTGGCATGGCAAACTGGACATGCATTACGGGGACAACGTGGACTATTCGGTTGTGGGGCAGCATCCTTATGACCCGGGACATGTGATAATACCGGAAATATTCAAGGATAACGGCTATGCTACCGGGATGTTCGGGAAATGGGCCGGCGGATATGAGGGTTCTGTGTCAACTCCCGACAAGCGTGGCATCGATGAGTACTTCGGATATATATGCCAGTTCCAGGCCCATCTCTATTATCCGAATTTCCTGAATGAGTACAGCCGTTCGAGAGGCGACAGCTGCGTGAGGCGCGTCACGCTTGAGCAGAACATCGGGCATGCCATGTATGGGGATGATTATCTAAACCGCAAGCAGTATTCGGCGGACATAATACACAGGAAGGCCCTTGAGTGGCTTGACAACCAGTCGCCAGAGCGTCCTTTCCTTGGGATATTCACATATACGCTTCCCCATGCGGAACTTATACAGCCACGGGATTCGATACTGGAGATGTACCACGAGAGGCTGAAGGGGTTTGACGAGAAATTGTATGGCGGAGACGAGGGGTCGCGGTACAATCCGACCGCCACAGCGCACGCACAGTTCGCCGGCATGATAACGCGCCTTGACAAGCAGGTGGGCGATATCCTGGACCTGCTGGAGAAGAAGGGGCTTGCGGAGAATACTGTGGTAATCTTCACCTCTGACAACGGCCCTCATGAGGAGGGCGGAGGTGACCCGGATTTCTTCAACCGTGACGGCCTGCTTAGGGGAATCAAGCGGTCTATCTATGAAGGGGGCATACGTATCCCATTCATAGTACGGTGGCCGGGGCATGTGAAAGCCGGGGCTGTCAATGACCATATACTTGCCTTTTATGACCTTATGCCCACTTTCTGCGATATCGCAGGGATTAGGGACTATACGGAAAGATATGGCAACAGGGACATGGAGACCGATTATTTTGACGGCATTTCTTTCTATCCTTCGCTTACAGGCAACGGGACACAGATCCCCCATGAGTTCCTGTATTGGGAATTCCATGAGACGGATATGATAGGCGTGCGCATGGGTGACTGGAAGCTGGTTGTCCGCCAGGGGGATTGCGAGCTCTACAATCTCGCCTCTGACGTCCATGAGGACCATAATGTGGCCGGAGATTATCCGGATATCGTCCGGAAAATGAGGGATATCATTGCCCGTGAACATACCCCCAGCCGTTATTTCCATGTGACGCTGCCTTAGCGTTTGTTTTTCCAACGATGTCAATGTTCTCTTTTTGCCTGGATTTGTGCCGCCCCTTTCCAAAGGGGGCGTGCGGGTGATGCTCCGGGTGCATCTTTGGGGCGGGACGCGTTCGCCTGTGCGTCCCTGGCGGCTTTCTTAAGGCTGCCTGTCCCGGGAAACGGC
>Ga0209064_1001122_pt1 | contig 47236 bp, 42 predicted proteins | sample Inofromicrocosms_FD_187498 | JGI IMG/M metagenome (GOLD analysis project Ga0209064, IMG submission 187498) | Mouse cecum microbial communities from Vienna, Austria - Inoculum for glucosamine and mucus D2O microcosms (SPAdes) (version 2) | ecosystem: Host-associated > Mammals > Digestive system >...
AGCAGGCTTTTTCATGGCATGCCGTGAGCTTTTGTTTTGTGACGTCATAGTTGTCCTTTTCAAGCTTTCCCGGAAGGCTTCCGGCCGTTCCTGCCAGGTCTCCTGCTTTGGCTTCCGCTGGCACACTCCCGGCCGCTGCGCTGATGGCGGCGGCTGTCTGTCTGATGTCGGCTATGCAGTCTTTCGTATCAGTAATGGCTTTTTTTGCTGCCGTGCAGATCTCTTCTATGTCGGGTTTTTGGAATATATGGTCCATGGGGTGTCCTCCTGTCTGGTCTTTCGTTCTTTCTTAGTCCATCCTGCTTACCATAACGTCGTCTACGTTCTGGTCTTCCTGATTTTGAACAATTATAACAGAATACAACCATGATTCATTATTTTCTTACACGAACGGCTAAAAATAGGTACTGAAAATTTCATTTACACCTTTTTTTGCCCTTTTCAGGCATAAAATGAGCATAAAAAATTTTTCAGTACCTGTTTTTGATAGTTTTCGTAGGATTTTGTGGCGTTATGCACGATTTGTGATATAATGTAAGTTTAAATAATATGAAATTTATCCACTTCCGAATCTCTCTCTGATCTATCATTCAATAATGCCTTTACATCATTATCAGCACTGCTACAAAAGAAATACAAAGAAATTTTTATAAACGCGTCTCTATTCTCTTTGCAGATTTGAATTTCCTCTCCTAACTACTCTCCGGCATAAACTGCAAGAAAGCTTTCTTTACCTCTGTCCATTTTCTCTTCTTCGGGCATATTACGATTAACAAAATTGGGGGTAATTGCAAAACGAATTCACTATCCCCCAATTAAAATCATTATTGATAAAAGATTCTTTATTCTCCCGACAATAACGCCCTGGGCGTGATCCTCTTTACTCTCAAAGACATCAGGCAGGCCACCCCAAAGGCAAATAACATAAGCCTGATTCCCGCCATGATATTAAAGCCTATCGGAACGGAAAAAGTGCATTTTACCATATCGTTCCCGCCTAAAAGCAACGCCAAAAACGGATTGACCAGCTTCATACCATCAAAAATCAGCAGATATAGTACATAGCAGATGACAATGCAGGCGGTGGAAATGATATCCGCTATTATACGGTACGGATTTTCTGTCACACAGGAGGCAATCTTTTCTGCAAGGTTCGTTGAGATCAGGCCTATCTTATCCATCTTTACCGCTTTATCCAGCAGGTACATCATCATAAAGAAAAACTGTATGATTGGGAAGCAGGGATTTTCATCTCTGCTTCCTTTTGGTTTACATAATTTTATATCCATTCTTATTGCCAATAAAAATTATACACTAACTTATCAAATCTACGATCAGCTCAGAAGATACCCCTGCGGATACAGCCACCACACCTTTCCGGCATGATTCACACTTTGAATATATCCGGTTACCACATAAACATTTGATTTGCCGGAGGAGGAAATCTCTATCTTACTTCCAATGGGATAGCTCTCTGCAAGGGTGCTTCCCACTGCGATTTCCTCTTCATTAGAGGGACTGCTTCCATCGTAGCATATATCATTTGTTACCTTTCCAAAGTCTTCGCACACAAATCCCGTTAAACTCCCATCTGTATAACTCACAGATACCGAAGCGTATTCCAAAACAATTTTAACTCTGTCATCGCCTTGAAGCAGATTCTTTAACTCCGACATTTTATCATTCTGTGCCATAAAAATAACCGAAGGCAATTCTTCCGATAGGGTATCCATAAAATTATCAGGCCTGACGCTGATATTATAAAGAAGCGTCCCTGTAAGGGATAACAGCACCATTATACCAGCGGACAAAACAGACAGCAATATATTTTGCCCCGTACCGCCTTTTCCGGCAACTCCTCTTATGGCATCTATCGGCTCCAGCTTATATATTTTTACTGCCGAAAGATAAGCAAACAGAAAAATCACAAACGTAGGCACGATTATCACAATCAGCAGGGCGGCAATATCGAAGACCGACGTATAGGTAAATCCTGACTGAATCGCCAAAACTTTGGCTGCACCGGGCAGGGCTGTATAAGATAACACTGCACCGATCACTGTTGCGGCAATACCTGCAAGCGTATAAGGCCAGACTGCCGAACGGACGATCATATTCCCCGTATAACCGATAGCCTTTAGGACTCCCATTTGTGCCAGTTCATCCTCAATCGTACTGCGTATCCGGAAACTGCTCAAGAAAATGCTTACCGCCAATATAATTACCGCCAACGCCAGAAATATGATAATAAGCAAAGTGTAAACCATCGTCCTGGTCTCCTTAACCGCAATTCTGTCGTTGATATCCAGCGCAGCAATTCCTTTATGGCTTAGATCAGCTGCCGGGAAATATCCGCCGATCCGTCCGGTACCATAATTTCCATATTTATCTTTCTGATAGATCTGCTAAAATACGAACCCGCACTGGCTCCGTCTAAAAACCGCCAGCCTGTCGCTGTTTAATTTTGTAATATCCATACCGTTAAAATCAATCTGTCCGCCATCCGGTTTATCCATTCCCGATAAGGAATACATTAAGGTAGATTTTCCGGCTCCCGACTACCCCATAATAACTATAAAATCCCCTTTATAAATATCAATGTCTAAATCCGAATATATCGTTTGCACATTCTCTTTAGCACCAACGGACTTTCTTAAATGTTTTGCCGATATGACTGTTTGTCTGCTCATAGTACAACCACCTTTCCGTTTTATGATGCCATCATAAAGTAAAAGGTGCCGTATACACTACCAATAAGCATATACAAGATCCTGTTTTATGCTACTTTCCGTTTCATATTAAAATAATCAATCATTACGGGGTTATTTTTAAAGTAAAACAGGAATGTACACAAAAAGATGTGCAGGGACTTTTGGCAAATACTACGATGTGAATCCGCTCCATTTCTCCCTATTAGAATGTACTTGGAAAAATACATGAAATTCTTATGAAAGGACTGGACGAATCTGAAAAATCTGTTATGATTAAATTACAGTAATAATTACTATTATTAAATTAAAATCATTAACCCAAACGTATACATTGCGTTTCCACTTTTAATCAGGAGGTATTTCATTATGGAAAATCAGGCACAGGTAGACAATCTCGTAAACTTATTAGACGGCTATGCCACAAAGGGCGGTCATCATTTAAATGTCAACGTATTAAACCGCGACACTTTACTGGATGCCCAGAAAAATCCCGATAAATATCCTCAGCTTACCATCCGCGTTTCCGGCTACGCCGTAAACTTCATTAAGCTGACACCGGAACAACAGGCGGATGTTATCAGCAGAACCTTCCACGAAAGCGTATGATTTATTTTACAACTCTTCTGTTTTTGTAAAAGGACGCCATCAGAAGGAGTCCTGCCAGGGCTGCAAAAAAGATACAGGATTGTATATATGGCATAAAGTTATAAGACCCTCCCTGCCAGAAGGTAATGAAATCATTGCTGATGTAGGTCATGGGGAGGGTTTTTGCAACCCTTTGGAGAACCGCCGGCAACTGGTTTGTCTTCATTCCCATCATGCCCGTCAGGATCATCATCATAAAATAAATTGACATACAGATTCCAAAGGTAATGCTGAATTTTTTAAAAAATCCTGCCAGAGCATATGCTATGACTAACAGAACCGCTCCGATAAAATACAGGGAGAGAACCAGACAGACCAAAGAACCTGCAGCCGGTTTCTGAATATCCATGATCAGAATCTGGAACAGGGCAAATACCACAAATGAAACCGTGAGCAAAAGCAGATGGGCAATGATCTTTGCCGCGATCAGGCTCTTTTCCTCAAATCCAAACAGGCGCATCCTTAAAGGCACTCCCTTTTCCACTTCCTGGGAATAGACGGCACCGTAACCAAGCATCATAATGGACATGGGCATAATGAGGGACATAGACAGCATAATAGTCGTCATAACCTCTCGCCTGATATCCTCTGAAAGGGATTCTCCCACGGTTTTTGACAAAACCAGGCACATCACATTGGGAAATACAATGCCGAAAAAGTGGGACATCAGATTACCGTTCATATTTCTTACTTCATATTGAATCATGCGCAGACTGCATCTTTTACTCTTTGCTCTTCTTTCTTTTTTTACCATTTTACTTTTCCTTCTTTCCCAAAATTTCTATCTTCCTGCTTCTCTGTTTTCCTCATCGTCTTTTTCACATTTTGTCTCCATGGGTCAGCAAAACACGCTTGCATGTTCATTTGACCCTCAATTCAAGGTTGAAAGATTTTCTTTCAAGCTTTGCTCCACCTCATTTTTCCGCCGTCTGCCTGTTATAATAGCTTTCCTTTGCATTGATAAACATGATTTCAATATCGCAATTGCTTCTTTTAAAGTTCACGTTATGTTCTATGAGAAGGGAAATAATTTTCTCCTCTTCCTCCCTGCTCCTGCCGGATAAAGCAATTAAATGACCCGGCGCAGCCAGATGAACAAAGCCCTCCGACAGTCTGCTGTTCCTTTCGTCATTTTCCAAAATAAAGATGGCGTTTCCACAATAAGTCTGAAAAAGCTCCTCCTTTTTCCCATAGGCAATGACCTTTCCCTCATCCAGAATCAGAATCTTATCCGCAAGCTGCTCCAATTCCTCATAATAATGGGAAACCATCATCAGGGTATCATCCTTATCCCGATACCATTCCACCAGCTTTTCCATCAACTTCTGTCTTGTTTCAAAATCCAGTCCCGAGGTTACCTCATCATAGAAGGTCAGCGCCGCATCCTGAAGCATGATCATGATAATGGTAAATCTCTGCTTCTGTCCGCCGGAAAGAGCATTATATCTCTTAGAAAGGCAGGGGCCGAAATCAAAAAACTCAATCAATTCCTGTAACCTCTTATTATCCTTTATGCGGGTATCCAGTATCATTTCCATAATGTATTTTACCGGCATGGTGGTCACATATTCGTTAAACTGCATGTGCGCCGCCATTTCCTCCGGCGCAAGGTTCGTCACAATGCTTCCTTCATAATTTACCATTCCCAAAAGCGTTTTCACAAGGGTAGTCTTTCCCGCCCCGTTTGAGCCGATAATGCCGATGCGCTCTCCCTTCTCAAATGAAATGGGTGTCTGAATCTGTAACGCCGTATGATTTCCGTATTTTACCTGTAATTGCTTAATTGTTAAAAGCATGGTTTTCCTCCTCTTTTTCCCCGTATTTTTTCTCCCCACTTTTAAAAATCAGACATGCCTCTACTCCGCCTTCGAAATTTTTAATATGCAGCTCACAGTTTAATACCCTGCAATAGTAAGCCGCCACATACAGCCCCAGTCCTTTCCCTTTTTCCCTGGTGTCGCTGCTGACAAAAGGCTCGAAAATATTTGCCAGAAGTTTTTCCTCAATATGGCTTCCGTAGTTTCTGATGCAAAGGCTTTCTTCATCTATTTTTATCTCAATCCTTTCTCCTTTCGGCGTGTGCTGTACGCTGTTGGAAACCAGATTGTCGATAATCTTCTTCATCATTTCCCTGTCCGTCTGGAGGTTCTTTCTTCCTTCTATCGTCAGCACGAGCTTACGATTTTCCCTCTGAACCTCATATGCCTTTAATACCTCTTTGGTCATCCCCTCTATTGCAACTGTTTCCTTTTCGGGATTTCTTGCATGATGGTTTAAATCCAGAATATCCTCCACAATTTTCCTCATGGATAAAAGCTGTTTTTTAACCTCTGGAAGATACGCCTTTGTATCCTTGTATTTTCCCACTTCGTTTATCATGCCTTCCATCAAAAGCAGGGCTGCCGCAACAGGGGTTTTCAGCTGATGGGAGGACGCTCTCATAAATACCTCCTGCCGTTCATTTTCTTCTTCCAGAAGGCGATTCTGTCCTTCTAATTCCAGATAGCTTTCCCGCAGCTTATCGTAAAGTTCATTTAACGCCTTGGCCAAAGTTCCGATTTCATCTTCGCTTTCCGCCTCAAAAGATTCCACTGCAAAATTTTCCGACATTCTTGCGCTTTCCACATGCCCTGCAAGGCGGATAACAGGATTGACGATTTTTCTTGAAAAGAATCCTGAAGCTACCAAAACCGTCAGAAATACCACTGTAACAATCATGGGGAGACTGCCCATGACTACCGGCGTGATTTCTTCCATACTCGGCGTCATAGTAGGCAGAACGGTAAAAACAATCCCATCTTCCGTTTTTCCCACGGCGACATAAGTTGTATAGCCGTAATCTTTATCAGAAACACCGTATTCATATACCATTACCTCATCGGATATCCTGTGAAGTCTGTAATATTCTTCCTTGTATAGAGCTTCACTCTCTTTTAATTCCAATTTAACTTTTACAGGATAATCCCCTGCCGTCATTTCCTCTGTAAGAAACTTCTCCTTCAATCCGTTTTCCCACAAATCAGCAAATGCTTCCTGCTTAAAACCTTCCGCGCCGTTTTCCATGTCCTCCATGTTTTCTCCGTTTTTTATCATCATGCGAAAATGCTGAAGCATTTCCAACAGTTCCTCATCCTGTATTTCCAGGTTCATCCTCAAAAACTTTCCCGTTATGGAAATCTGCTCCCCTTCCATGGGGATTTCCATCGTGTAAACAGCGCTGGGATTTTTCACTTCAAGTCCCTCATAACTTCCTTTTTCCACGTAGCCTTTTTGTATATCCACTACAGACTGCAGATTGCGTTCCATCACATAATCCACATACAAAGAAGGCAGCATCAAAACAAAGTAAGCAATGACTAAAGCAACCATTCCTGCCGCCAGAACAATGCTGTATAAAAAGGTTTTCTTTGATAATTTCAAGCTGTTACTCCCCTTCCTTAAACTGATAGCCGATTCCGATTACCGTTTTGATATAATTCTTCGGCAGCTTTTTTCTCAGATTTTTCACATGCGCATCTATAATCCGGTCATTTCCGACATAATCCTCATTGAAAATCTGAAGAATCAGCTGTTCCCTTGTAAAAGCACGGTTCGGGTCTTTTTCCAAAACCTGCAGTAACAGAAATTCACTCAAGGTCAGTTCCAAGGGCTTTCCGTCATAAAAGGCCTGATAGGAATCTCCATGAATGACCAGTCCTTTTTCTTCCTTCTGTTCTCCCTTTTTTACCCGTCGCAGAATGGTTTCCATCCTTTTTAACAAAATAATAGGCGATACCGGCTTAATGACATAATCATCGGCGTAAGAGTTAAAAGCCTGCACCTGGGTCTTTTCATCGTCTAAGGCTGTCAGCATGATAGTAGCGGTTTCCGGTTTATTTTCCTTAATAAAAGAAAGCACTTCCAACCCGCTTACCTTCGGCACCATAATGTCCAGAACCGCCATGTCAAAGGTTTGCCGTTCCAAAAGCTTCAAGGCCTTTTCCCCATCTTCGGCACAGATCACTTCATAGTTCTGCATTTTCATATATTCTGTCAAAACCTCTCTGATGGTGGGTTCATCCTCTAAAAATAGAATTTTCATATTTGCTTATTTTCCTTTTGTTTACTCTTCTTGTTTTCTTTATGATGCTTATTGTAGCACATTCTTATGAATTTCATATGAAGATAAAATGAGAAAGCATCAGGAATGATAAATTGATTCTATGAATCCTGATGTTTTCTAAAATAAATCTGAATGCGTTCCTGTCCGAAGCAAAAATAGTTCAAGTGCTGCTTTTATCTCTGCATTTGGCATTTCTGCTCTTTCCCTTCTGCATTTAATGCCGCCATGATTATTTTCCACTTATCCTCTGTAGGATTTCCGGAAGATGCCTTTCTTCCCGAAGATAGTCTTTTTCTCTTTTGATGTCATAATGCTGTTCCTCTCCCATTCACTATTGATGATACTTTTTCGCATATCCTTTATGCCGATATGCCGGATTTGTATAAACTTTAATACCATCCCTGTTTTACCTGTTATAAACGCCGGATTCATTGGTTATTTTTACTTCATTGTTTGTCATTATATTTCGCCGCTTGCACAATAAGGCTGCCGCATCGGTATAAATATTTTACCTGGCGGCAGCCTTTTTATCTTTATGACATAATCTTTACAGTCCCTAATATCAAACTAAATAATGATTTTATCCGGCGTTAATTAATACTTAAACCGGCGCTTGCATATCCTGTAACGGTATTAAGCAGAGTTAAACCGCTTGCAGTTGCCGAAAATACCAACATCAGTCGTGTTTGAGCCGTTACCGGAATATTGAGGCCTGTAAGAGCACCGTTTAACAATGTTCCAACAGATATGAGGCCGGAAAGTGATGGCGTCAGACTGATTAATGTTCCGGCTATAGGAGAAAATACATTATTCGGCGTTGTTGACTGATATATCTGCGCATTTACCGTAACTGTGGAACCTACTAAGGATAAAGCCACCGTTGTACTGAAGAATGCACTAAATGAAGTAATTGTACCTGCACGTGGAATCTGAAAAGCAAAGTTAGAAAGCGTTCCGGCAGCATTTGTAATATCTATTGTAGAACCTAACAGTGTAAGCCCCTGGGCACTGCTTCCAAAGCCAACAAAAGCGGGAAGTCCTGCAAGCCCTCCTGCAATCGTCGTCAGTGCAACCGGAAGCCCTGATGCAAACGGAATGATAGCGCCGGTGCCGGCAATACCTGTCGGGCCGGTTGCTCCTGTTGCCCCTGTGGCTCCGTCGGCTCCGGTTGCTCCCGCGGCTCCTGTTGCGCCGGTGGCTCCGTCTGCTCCGGTTGCTCCCGTGGCTCCTGTGGCCCCGTCGGCCCCGGTTGCCCCTGTAGCTCCTGTGGCTCCTGTTGCGCCGGTAACTCCGTCGGCCCCGGTGGCTCCTGTTGCTCCTGTTGCTCCTGTTGGGCCGGTGGCTCCGTCTGCTCCCGTCGCTCCAGTCGCTCCTGTGGCCCCGTCAGCCCCGGTGGCTCCGGTGGCTCCATCAGCTCCAGTCGCTCCAGTCGCTCCGGTTGGCCCAGTTGCTCCATCAGCTCCCGTTGGTCCCATTGCTCCGGTAGGTCCTGTTGCTCCAGTAGGTCCCGTGGCTCCGTCATCTCCCGGGCAGCCTTTCGGTCCCTGAATTCCAATAGGGCCTGTTACACCCTGGATACCTTGTGCACCGGTTACACCTTGAGGTCCCATGGGGCCTGTAGGCCCGGTAGAACCTGTAACACCGGGGATACCTCTGGGTCCCTGAGGACCTATATCTCCCTGTGGACCGACCGGTCCGGTAGGTCCGGGATTTCCCGCAGGACCCTGAGGCCCCGGATCGCCCTTAGGACCTTCGCAACCCGGATCGCCTTTAGGACCGATATCGCCACGGACACCCTGAATGCCTTGAAGTCCCTGTGGTCCTGCATATCCTCTCGGCCCTGCACAGCCTCTTGGACCGGTGTTGCCTGTAGGCCCTACAGGACCTGTATTTCCTCTTGGACCTCTTGCACTGTGTATGTTTTGACAAAATGGGAGACAGGAAAAAGGCAAAGGAATACAATGAAAGGGCAGGGCTGTGCAAGCCTTATTCCAAAGCATATCTTTATAATAAGGATTACTTTGACAGACTGCAGATTTCCTGATATTTTATAGGGAAAGCTTTTCCGGCATCATGTTTTAACGCGGCCGGAAAAGTTGTACATAAGTAACAAATAGATCAAACACTCATAAAATTTTTGTAGAAAAAGATATTTTTTTGTCGAATCAATTAAATATTTTTTTAAATAAATTGTAAAGGATGTGTAATATCCGGTATATCAATTTTTAGCGGCAGATTGGCGCTTTCCGGAACAATGATCTCCTGACTTAAAAAAGATGCAAATACACTGTTTTGTGGATAACCGGGAGGACCTGCCGGTCCACGGGGGCCCTGTTCTCCCCTGGGTCCCATGGGTCCCGTAGCTCCCTGTGGTCCCTGGGGCCCCGAAATTCCCTGAGGCCCCGGCTCTCCGCGTTCGCCCGGACAGCCTGGAGGGCCCTGTTCTCCTCTTGGTCCCATCGGCCCGGGTTCTCCCTGACAGCAGGAAAATCCCTGTTCCATCCTTGGTCCCATAAGCCCAGGCTCTCCCTGACAACCGAAAAATCCAAATTTATCCTGCTGATTTATAAAACCGGAACCGCAGTCACAGGAAGCGTCGTCTTCCTCCGGTTCTGTAATACAGGCGTTCTGAGAATTATCTGATGTGGTATTTCCTGCTTCAACTTTATCATTCCGTGAAGGCTGGGATGCATTTTGATTATAATTTCCGTTAAGATTTCTCCTCACGCCAAACAGATTCGGCGGATTAAATATCCAATTTGTATTATAGTTACTCAATTAAAATCACCTCATTAATATTCAATACTAAGTAATGACGCATTTGTATCATAATAAATTATATGCATGAAAATTAAATTCGGTTTTTACTGCTTTAAACGCTTCCTCTTTTACATTTCTTTCCTGAATCCTGTCAGGACAATCGGCCTGAAAACGATCCCGGAAAATGATTCCAGATAATTATCCTAATATAAAAATAAAAAAGGATACACCGCATTATAACGGCATATCCTTTATCTTTACTAAATATTATTAATCCTGCTTTACATCCTTCATGGAGAAGCTGATACGTCCCATCTTGTCCTTGCCTAAGCAGACAACGGTTACCATATCGCCTAATGTGAGCACATCCTCTACATGATTGATTCTTTCCCTTGCAATCTTGGAAATATGAACCATGCCTTCCTTGCCGGGTGCGAACTCGATAAATGCACCGAATTCCTTGATGCTGACAACTTTTCCCTTGAAAATCTGGCCTTCTTCAAAGTCGGTTGTGATAATCTCAATCATCTCAATCGCCTTATTCATCATGGCCGCATCCGTACCACATACGGAAACTGCGCCGTCATCGGTAATATCGATTTTCACGCCGGTCTGGTCAATAATGGCATTGATAGTCTTGCCTCTCTGTCCCACAACATCGCCGATTTTCTCAGGATCAATCTGAATCTGGATGATCTTGGGCGCATATTTGCCAACCTCAGGTCTGGGAGCGGCAATGGCAGGCTTCATACAGGTATCCATAATAAACTCTCTCGCTTCACGGCATCTTGCAATGGCGCCTTCCACGATTGGTCTGGTAAGACCGTGAATCTTTATATCCATCTGGATCGCTGTAATACCTTCTGTTGTACCGGTTACCTTAAAGTCCATATCGCCGAAGAAATCTTCCAGTCCCTGAATATCGGTAAGCAGTACATAATCATCATCGGTATCCCCTGTTACAAGACCACAGGAAATACCTGCAACCATTTTCTTAATGGGCACGCCTGCAGCCATCAAGGACATACAGGATGCACAAGTGGAAGCCATGGAAGTGGAACCGTTAGACTCAAAAGTCTCGGATACGGTACGGATTGCATAAGGGAATTCCGCTTCGCTGGGAAGAACCGGAATCAATGCCTTCTCCGCTAAAGCGCCATGACCGATTTCACGACGTCCCGGTCCTCTGCTTACCTTTGTCTCTCCTACGGAATAGGAAGGAAAATTATAGTGATGTAAATATCTCTTGGAAGTAATATTTTCATCCAGTCCGTCCACTCTCTGAACCTCGGAAAGAGGCGCTAAAGTACATACATTGCAAATCTGTGTCTGTCCGCGGGTAAACATAGCGGAACCATGAACACGGGGAATAATATCCACTTCTGCCGCCAAAGGACGAATCTGATTTAACTGACGGCCGTCAGGACGCTTGTGATCTTTTAAAATCATCTTGCGGACAGTCTTTTTCTGATACTGGTAAACAGCCTCGGACAAAATAGGAAGCCAATCTTCTTTTTCCGCAAATGCCTCTTCCAATTTCGCTGTCACGTTCCTGATATTTTCTTCACGAACCTGTTTTTCATCGGTAAATACTGCTTCTTCCATTTCTGCAGGAGGTACGATTTCCTTAATGGCATCAAACATTTCCTGAGGGATGGCGCAGCTTTCATATTCATGTTTGGGTTTTCCCACCTCAGCCACAATACCGTTAATAAACTGGATAATCGTCTGGTTTACTTCATGAGCCATATAGATTGCTTCAATCATTTTTGCTTCAGGAATCTCATTAGCTCCGGCCTCAATCATAATAACCTTTTCCGCTGTAGATGCAACGGTCAGGCTCAAATCGCCGTTATCCCATATCTCCTGACTGGGATTCAAAATAAACTCTCCATCCTTCATACCCACCTGGGTCATAGCGCAGGGACCGTCAAAAGGAATATCGGAAATACAGGTTGCAATGGCTGTTCCAAGCATTGCCACGATTTCCGGTCTGCATTCCGGGTCAACGCTCATAACCATATTATTTAAGGTAACGTCATTTCTGTAATCCTTGGGGAACAGAGGACGCATAGGTCTGTCGATCACACGGCTTGTAAGCACTGCATTTTCAGATGCCTTACCTTCACGTTTGTTAAATCCTCCTGGAATTTTGCCTACTGCGTATAATTTTTCCTCATATTCTACGCTGCAGGGAAAGAAATCAATGCCTTCCCTGGGTTTCTCACTTGCCGTAGCAGTGGATAATACTGTTGTTTCTCCATAGTGCATAAATGCACATCCGTTAGCCTGTTTGCCCACTCTTCCGATATCAACGGACAAGGTGCGGCCTGCAAGCTCCATACTGTAAGTTTTGTACATAGCTTAACTCCTTTTCTGATTTATAATATTTATCAGGCAGAAGCCGCCGAAACTACTGATGCATCTACAAACCTGACGTCCTGCCGCGATTCGGAAAATGTCGATCGCGATTCTAAAATGAAAAACACACCGCAATAGAAGCAATGTATCCTCCGCGTTTGTCCATGCATCAGTGGTCTCGGAAATTTCTTCTGCCTATGATTACACAAAAGGACGGATATGAAATCCGTCCTCTTATGATTATCATCATTATTTTCTAAGTCCAAGTCTTTCAATCAGAGAACGGTATCTTTCAATATCTGTTTTCTTTAAGTATGCAAGTAAACCTCTTCTCTGACCAACCATCTTAAGCATACCTCTTCTGGAATGATGATCCTTCGGATGCTCCTTTAAATGGTCTGTTAACTCTTTGATTCTTGCTGTCAATACAGCTACCTGAACTTCGGGTGAACCTGTGTCGCCTTCTGTTCTGGCATACTCTTTGATAATCGCCTGTTTCTTTTCTTTAGAAATCATTTTTAATCCTCCTTGTTTTCATATGGCCGGACTAAGAACCCGGTTGGAGTATCCGGAATCCGAGTGCCGGTTAAATTTCACACAAGGTAAATTATAACACGGTTTTTTCCACATGTCAAACCTGCAAATCTTTCATTTTTACCATTAGTCCCCAAACCCTATTCATACATTTTTCTATTTAAGCAGTATAAATCATGAGTCAGATTTTTTCTAATCATATAAACGGTTGCGCTGTAATAGCATGCAAGTATCAAAACGATCAGTATCCCCGGTATCAGCACGCCGAATTGAAATCCAATGCTGCCCATATAAGTAAATATCTTATGTCCGTATCGCAAAACGAATGAGTAAATTATCGGCAATGCAATCATAAATGCGGCAATACAGGGAGTAAAGAAATATATGAGACTTTGTCTGTTTGTCATTTTCAGAATATCACGTTCTTCTACTCCCATCCGGTACAAATTTCGATACTGTATACGATGGTCAATGCAGTCTGTAATTGACTGTAGGGCTAAAACCGTCACACAAATAATAAAAAATACCATTCCTGAGTAAATTCCCAACAGCCGTATGCTTGTTGCAGTCATAGTTACATCATTGTTTTCCTGAGACCAAAAACGGATTGGCTCAATAAAGCCGACATAATTTTTGTCCTTGTGATATTTCACTTCATACTTTTCATACAGATAGGAATAATGCTCTTTAAAATATGCCAGGATTTCTTCATAAATGGTATCGCAAAGAGCGTATGGTATTTCATTTTCTGTATTCGCATAATAACATATCCTCGCAAGAAAAAGATTATTACAAACCTCATCCGGGAAAACCAATACCGTACCGTCCATATTAAAAAGATATTTCCCTAAGGGCTCGTTACAGACAGACTTATCTGCCAGCGTAAGGACTGTACCGTCATCCAGCTGTATCTGCGTCGTATCAATACTTTTTTCAATACTCTCTCTATCCAGTTCATAATCAATATGCATGAAAAACTGATCATCGGCTAATTCAATTGTTTCAAATCCTGCCATCTTCCTCATGTCGTTATAATCCGAAATTGTCATTGCCAGTCTTGGCAGATCGCGCCAGTTTTCCCTGGTATCCACGGTATTGAAATCCCTTTCCCATATAAAAAAACTCTCCTGTGCCAGCTCTTCTGATAATGCAATATCATGCTTTTCAAGAATATCCTTAACAAAAGTATAATCAATGTGAGGAATATCTTCTTTTTCATCAATGTATCTGTATGAATTGTTGATCATAATATCAAAAGGCATACGGTAATTCAAATATCCTGTGGTAATCTCTGCCATGACGGGCAGAATCACAAAAGCAGTCAGCGAAACTGTAATCGCCAATGTTGAAACGGAAAGTATATTTACCGTAGACGACACTTTCTGAAATAAGTTTCCCAAAAGCACGGAATTAATATTCCGGTTCTTCCATTTTTTATGGTTCCGTATAACGATCAGAATAAAAGAAGCCGTATTGTACAAAGCAAATATCCCAATAATAGCCGCCGCAACGGAAACCGTCTGATAACGATTACTGATATATGCCGGTATATCTCCTGCATATATGCTATTTATATGGGCAAAAAAATAAAGCATTACACCCACAATACCAAAGCACAATACAGTTACACCAAGAGAAAACAGGTAAAAGCATTTCCCTTTCTTTTGTCCCTCATTTACCCTTTTTTCCTTCAACAGGTCAATAAGCTTAATTTTGTAAAGCTTTCGCGCATTCAGAAAACCGGCAGTCAAAAATCCGATTCCGAAAAACAGGATTGTTACTATTACAGTATCCGGATAAAATCCGAATCGAAAGGAATAGGACTCCAAAATTGTACGCATGACAAATGTGACGATAATCCCGGATAATGCCATGCCGCAGATACAGCCCAAACATACAGCAGCCATACCGAAAATCAGTGTTTCCAGAAAGAATTGCCTTGCAACCATTTTCTGCTCCATTCCCAGAACCATATAGACCGCAAACTCCCGGCTTCGCTGCTTCAGCATAAAGGTGTTAATATAGCGAATCAGCGCAAAAAAAATAATGGATATTGCCAGAACGGCATAGCGAATCGTATTGCGGAATAAAATCCATGAATAATTTCCGTCGCCGTCTAAAATGTCATGATACCGGCTTGTCAAGGACAAAAAGGCAAAGAACAGCATACTGCTGATAACCAGCGTGCAAAAATAGATTGTATATTCTTTAACCGCCCTCTTGACATTATTACCAAACAGCTTAGTATACATCCTTGCACCCTCCTCCCGATATGGTTAATACATCCAGGATCTTGGCAAAAAATTCCTTTCGGGAAGAGTCCCCTTTTAATATTTCCGTAAAAATGCTTCCATCCTTCAGAAACAGAATTCGTTCTGCATAACTGGCCGAAAAAACATCGTGCGTTACCAGAAGAATGGTAGCATTCAACCGGCCATTCATTTCCTGCATTGTATTCAGCAGCATCCGGGCGGAGCAGCTGTCCAACGCTCCTGTAGGTTCATCCATCAAAATAAGCCTGGGGGTGTTGATAACCGCTCTGGCACAGGCGCAGCGCTGTCTTTGTCCTCCGGAAACCTCATAGGGATATTTATTAAGAATCTCACTGATATTGAGGCTTGCGGCAATCTCATGCACCCGTCTGTCAATTTCGCCTGCCGGCGTATGATTGATCGTCAGAGCCAGTGCAATATTCTCTGAGACCGTAAGAACATCCAACAGATTATAGTCCTGAAAAACAAAGCCCAGATTTTCACGCCTGAACCGGGCGATTTCCTTTTCCCTGATTTCAGTAACATCTTTTCCATCCAGATAAATATGTCCCGCACTTACCGTATCAATTGTAGAAATGCAATTTAACATGGTGGTCTTTCCAGAGCCCGATGCGCCCATAATGCCAACAAACTCGCCTTCATATACAGAAAAACTGATATCGTCAATCGCCTTTGTAAGATTGCCGCCTGCTCCGTAATATTTCTGGATATGTTCCAGTTTTAAAACCTCTTTCATAGGGAAGCTCCCTCTCTTTCTCTTCTTATTATCCTTATTGTAGCGAAAAGTATCTTCCGTTTGTATCAGGTTTTCTTACAAAATTCTAACAAAAATGTAAGAAATGCAGGGCTTTTTAACCCTGCACCTGATTGATAAAATCATTAGTATAAAATGAAAGTAAAATCTGCGTCCCGCTGTCGGAGGATTTTGCATTGATTCCAATGCCAAGCTTATAACACAACCGCCTGCACAAATACAGCCCGATACCCGTAGCATTCCTTCCTGTCCCTCTTCCATTCTTTCCTGTAAAACCCTTTTCAAAAATACGCGGCATATCGTCCGCTTCAATACCCACACCATTGTCCTCTATACATAAAACAGTAACATTGTTTTCATGTCTGATATAAATTTTGATAACGGGCTTTTTTGTACTATATTTCACAGCATTGACAATCAGCTGGTTCAGAATAAAGCACAACCATTTTTCATCCGAAAATACAGTATCATCTGTCTCCTGCAAATCTATCCTGACATCATTTTGCAAAAACAGATACTTGTTGTCTGCAATAGCCCGATGTACAACAGAAAACAAGCATATTTCCCGCACAAAATAATCCCTTTCCGTATACTCACTTCGTGCATAATAAAGGGCCTGCTCTGTAAACCGTTCTGTCTTTTCAAGCTCTGCAAGCAATTCCCTTGTTACGTCAGTACGGTTATTTTCACAGATCAGCTTCATGGCTGCAATAGGCGTCTTTATTTCATGAATCCATTCTTCGATATACTCCTTATACCCTGCACGCTCCCGTTTTATTTTTTCAACATTCTCCAGCATTGACTTACCGGCCATTTTCAAAACCCTGTAATACACCCTGTCATCCGCCGGCTCCGGCTTATCCATTACCTCTGAAATAAGATACCGCTCTTCCAATTGTTCCGCCAGCTCCAACAGTTTTTCCAGCTGCCTCTTTCGCCCAAAATAGCCCCGGCACAAATAAAGCGCTAAAACCAGTACCCAAACAGAAAGAACCAGAATCACACTGTCTATACTATTTCCGTTTGCAATTAAAAATAAAGAAAGTCCTGCCATGCAGAGAAGATGGACAAAAATCATCGGAATCCGCTGTTTCCAATATAATCTTCCATTCATATCCGATACCCCTGCCCGTGCTTTGTCTTAATAAAATCCCTTAATCCAATGGATAACAATTTATCGCGAATACGGTTAATATTGACACTTAATGCATTATCATCCACATACAACTGATTATCCCACAAATATTCCACCATATCAGCTCTGGTGCATATAACTCCCGTATGCCTGAACAGATAACACATTATTTTCAGTTCCGTCTTCGTCAGTTCTATCTGTTTTCCTGCATATTCCATCCTCCCGCTTTCCGGATACAGAACCGCTTCCTGACAGAATAATTTTTCCTGTTCTCCCTCGGAATATACCCGTTTCAGCAAGGATGCAATCCTTGCCAAAAGAACAGCCGTATGATATGGCTTCGTTATAAAAGCATCACCGCCTGACATAATGCTGTTCAACTCATCCATATCCGTATCGAAGCTCGTAACAAAAATAATAGGCACCTCAGAAAAATTACGTATTTTAGCACAAATTGAAAAGCCGCTTTCCCCCGGCAGCTTTATATCCAAAAGTATCAGATGAGGCTGTAACAGCTTTACCCTCTGTGCAACATCTGTAAACTCCCGAATCACTGACACCTCATAATCATTTGCCCTCAACAGAGTTTCCAGTTCCGTCCGTATCCTAAAATCATCCTCAATCACTACAATTTTCCATTTCATGACCATTACCTCGACATTCATTATACTTCATCCCAACACAGTTCTCAACAATATTCCAAGCAATCTGAATCTCTCCCTCCCCACCATTTACCCCCAATCTCCCCACCCCAACTAACCGAAAAGCCGTCGCAGACGTTTCAGGCATACACTTAAGGCGTGTGGAAAAATATTTTATTTTCACGCGCCCTAAGCAAAAAACGCCACTTTTCTTACAGAATGCTCACAGCCAGGGAAGCAATCCGTCCGGATTGCTTAGCCGTCTCTGCGGCAGCGCCGCATTGACGGCGCCCCGTCCGATACCAACCCATTATCGTCCATTCTGTTAGAAAAATGCCGTTTTTATGCTCCGGGTGCACGAAAACAAAAGACTTTTTCCGCACGCCTTAAGTGTATGCCTGAAACGTCTGCGACGTCCTTAATCCTGAATCAATCTCCTTACCGTAGTAGGCGTCCTATAATAAGCACTTGTAATACGAATCCCCGTCTTAGGACTGCTTGCATGGATAACCTGCCCGCCTCCGATATAAATAGCAACATGGTTAATCGTACCGCCTTTGGAATAAAATACCAAATCCCCGGGTCTTGCCTCTGACATACTGACTTTGGTTCCCATAGTGGCCTGAGCCCTTGAAGAATGAGGCAGATAAATGCCGTACTTCGCAAAAATACTCAACACAAAGCCGGAACAGTCAGCTCCGTTGGTCAGACTGGTTCCACCCCATACATAAGGATTTCCCTTGAACTGCTTCGCATATTCGCATAAATCCACCCTGACATCGGAAACGCCTTCGCCATAAAGAAATTCCGACATATTTAAAGCCGTTTTCAAATTCTTGCCTACGGTTACGTATTCCGCACTGACATAGGCCTCCTGCCCGTCATAGAGAATCTTGATCCAGCCGTCTAATTCTTCCACAACCTCCAGCTCTTCGCCATAGGCAACCATGCTGACAATTTCTCCTTCCATATCAGGAACCGCCCTGACCTTTAACCCGTCGGCAGAAACCGTAGCTAAGGTCTTTACAATGGTATCTGCATAATCTACGGCAGCCTGTCCCGAAAGCAGATAATCCATAGATACGTAGCCCTCTACGGAGCCGGATATAATATGAGCCTTATTTCCTTCCACGCCGATAATCTCGCATCCGGAATCATTACCCATTTTCCCTACAATCTTACTATTATCATCAGCGGTTTGGCGGACATTTAAATGGTCCTCCACTCTGGCAACTCCTAAATGAGTATAACCATATGACCCGCCGCCGTTTTCTTCTTCCGAATCATCCGGATCATCATAGTCTTCCATAGAAACCGGAACCGTCTGAGAAATAAAACCTGCGCCTGCCGCAACATTTATGGACGCTGCCTGCTCCGCTTCTCCTACATTTTTTGCTTCCTCCAAGAGCGCTTCTGTCTGCTCCGAACCGGTTAAAGCATCCTCTGCCTGTCCGCTGTCCGCCAAAGAAGCATTCTGGGATGCATCGGCCTGAAGACTTTCCGCAGCAGGAACTGCCGCCGGAGCCGCCATAGCTGCTGAGTTTGTTACAACAGTGGAAGCTGCTGTATCGGCAGCGGATGCAGAAGCCGTTGTATTGGCAGCAAAAGAAGCTGTTGTATTAGAAGCCGCTGCGGAATCTCCTTCCAATACGCTTGCTGCCCCTGCCGTTAAGCTGACCGACGAAGGACTTGCGGCATAAACCGTAGACTCTGTTGCAATTACCATAACCATAATCGCCAAAAGGCGTTTTACTGTCTTAATTTTCATAATTCTATCCTTTTTCCACATACAGAAGATAAGCGGATATGAAAGCCGGTCTTATCCCTGCTGTTTTAAATGCTCATATAATTATTACATATTTGTTACAAATGTTACAAATCAATTATATCATACGGATAAAATTCGTCAACTACTATATTTTGTTATAAATCCTCGGTTTTGTTCAAATAAAGTACAATATTGGTAGCATGATCCGCAACACGCTCTAATCCGGACACAATATCCGAATAAAGCATCCCTGCTTCGGGCGTACATTCGTTTCTGGTCAGCCTGTCCACATGAGCCTGCTGCAGCTCTCTTTCTTTTTCATCAACCGCATCCTCCAAGCGAAGAATATCCTCCACATGCTCATCGGAAATATTATGAAGGGTATTGATGGAAAACTGCACAATGGTATTTACCATATTTAGCATTTCCCCAAGCTCCTTGGTAGCATCTTTGCTGAAAGTAACATTCATTTCTTCTCTTCTCTTTGCCGCATCTGCTACATTTTCTGCATGGTCTCCGATTCTTTCAATATCATTTACCACATGAAACAGGGCACCTAAGCTTTTCAAGTCTTCAATAGGGAGCGTGGTCTGGTTGATGGTTACCAGATAATCGGTAATGGACTTATTTAAAAAGTTGATATTTTTTTCTACCTCATAAACCTCTTCCATATCCTCATGGTCAAGAGTGATCAGCGCATTCATGGCACGGTTTAAATTTTCATCGGCAAGGTTTGCCATACGTTCCACTTCTTTTAAAACATTAATAACCGCCGTAGCAGGATTGAACACTACCTTGTCCCCAATGTACTTTAATTGATAATTTTCCCTATAATTCACTGTTTTATCCTCGCCCGGAATCAAAAGATAAGTCAGCTTCACAATTCCCGAGGAAAAAGGCAGTAATATCACTACCTGGAAAATTTTTACCATGGTGTGGGCATTTGCCACGCAGCGACCGGGATTATTGCCGGAAACTATATGTAGCAGATTGATAATCTGAGCCATTCCCACTCTGAATATAATGTATACAATAACCGTCCCGATAACATTAAACAGGAAATGAATCATAGCCGCCCTTTTGGCGTCCTTCTTTCCTGCAAGAGAAGCTAACAGCGCTGATGCGCAGGCTCCGATATTACATCCCAGAATAATGAAAAGACAGATAGGTAGTTCTAACAATCCCTGGCTGCACATCAAAAGAACGATGCTGACTGTCACGGAAGAGCTTTGAATGATTCCTGTTAAAACCGTGCCCACAAGTATGGCAAGCAGCGGGCTTTCTAAAGACTTTAACATATCCACAACCGCCGGAACATCCCTTAAACCGCTCATAGCAGAACTCATACTGCTAAGACCCGTAAACAATATGCCGAATCCCAGAATTACTTCTGCTATTTTAACCACCTTCTGATTTTTGACAAACATGACGCAAAGGGCGCCGATCAGCAAAAACACCGGCGCATATTCTGAAAGGTTAAAAGATACAAGCTGTGATGTTACCGTAGTACCGATATTAGCACCGAAAATAACGCCCGCCGCCTGATACAGATTCATCAGACCTGAATTGACAAAGCTGACAACCATAACGGTACAGGCCGATGAGGATTGGATAATAGCTGTAAAAATAACACCTACCAGCATACCCGTAAAACGATTGGTTGTAAAAAATTCCAAAATACTCCTGAGTCTGGCGCCTGCCGCCTTCTCAATGGCCTCGCTCATGGTATGCATACCAAACAAAAATAATCCCAGACCGCCCGCCATGGATAATAAAATAGAAACGTCCATTTTTCTTTTTACCTGATCCTTACATGTTTTTACATAACTCTACAATTTCTTTACATACATGTCTATTGTAAAGTAAGTAAAAAGAAGATACAAGCTAATTTTACAATTTTCTATCATAATCCTCCATACGGTTTTCATCTGCCCGTAAAAGGACCAATAAAAATTTATAGCATCATTACATGTTTCCCCGGGAAATATCAAAATACGCTTCCGCTTCCCGTATGTTCTCATAAACGGCGGCCTTTAGCTTCTCCATATTCTCAAAACGTCGCTCCGGCCTCCTGTAGTGCAAAAGTTCAATCTTTATAAACTCCCCGTAAATCTTTTCTTCGAAATCAAACAAAAAGGTTTCTACACTGATACGATTTCCGTCTTTTACCGTAGGACGGTTTCCGATATTGGTTACCCCGTAATATTTCTCTCCTTTTAAGGTTACCTTGGAAAAATATACACCATTAGGCGGCAAAAGCTTGTCTTTGTCCGGATAGAGATTTGCCGTAGGCATTCCCAGCTTTCGTCCCAGCTTTTTCCCCGGTTCCACTATGCCGCTGACAAAATAAGGCTCTCCCAGCAATTCCTCCGCCTTTTCCATATTTCCCTTTAAAACCTCCTCCCGGACAAAGGTGGAACTGATTTCCCGCTCCTGATATTTTAACTTGTCAATAATCTCCAGCCGGAAACCATATTCTAAGGAAAGTCTCTCCAAAAGCCTCCTGTCTCCCTTTCCTCCCTTTCCAAAGCCCACATCACAGCCTGCCACAATGAGAACGCCGTTCATTTTATCCAGCAAAAACTCTTTCACATATCTGTCGGGCGCCACATCTGCCGTCTTCTTACAAAAGGGATATTCTACAAGATAATCAATGCCCATCTCTTCAAATAATGCCCTTTTTTCCTGGTGGGTCGTCAGTTCCTTTAGCTCCTCCTTGGAAAAAAATGCGGCCGGAGACGGAAAAAAAGTAAACACAGCCGTTTTCAGCCCGGACTTCTTTGCCGATTCCAAACATTTCAGCAATTCCTTATGCCCTCTGTGAATCCCGTCAAACTTTCCTATGGCAATGGCTGTTTTGTATGGTATATGAAATTCAGTGGTATTTTCTATGATCTGCATATAACTCCCAATCTTTATCAAATTCACACAGGAATAAACATTTTATAAGGCTTTAATACGGCTTCTCTCTCCACAAACTCATAGATTCCAAAAAATCTTCCGTCGCTGTGGTACATCAAAAAACGTTCTCCATCTTCAGCGTCCACCCTTTCCTGCAAAAATTCCGGAGCACAAATATTTCCGTTCTCCACAACCGGAGCGTACTCCTTTTTTATGCGTATTTTGGAAAGTCCGCCAAAAACCCCGTCAACCGGAATAATTACCCTCGACAGGTTTCCTTCGTCCCTGATTTCTTCTATTCGGGATAACGTATAGGCATTTTCTATAGAAAAGCTTTCCACCTTGGTACGGATCAGACTTTTCATACAGCCTCCACAGCCCAATTTATCCCCCATATCATTACAAAGCGTTCTGATATATGTGCCCTTAGAGCATAAAACCCGCATCCTAACCACCGGAAGTTCTACGGAAAGAACCTCCAGCTCATAAATTTCTATGGGACGTGGCGCCCGTTTTACCGTCTTGCCTTCTCTCGCCAGTTCATAAAGCTTTTTACCATTTACCTTTAATGCGGAATACATAGGCGGAATCTGCATGGATTTTCCTCTAAAAGAACCGATAACTTCTTTGATTTTCTCCTCGCAGATGGCAAGGGAGACTTCCCTCAAAACCTGTCCCGTCAAATCCTGGGTGTCCGTAGTCACGCCTAAAAGCAGCTCTGCCACATATTCTTTTCTCTTATCCGTTAAAATGTCACACAGCTTCGTGGCATTTCCCAGACAGACAGGAAGCACTCCTTCCGCCTGAGGGTCCAGCGTCCCTGTGTGACCGATTTTTTTCTGCTTTAAAATCCCTCGTAATTTTGCAACCACATCATGGGATGTAAAGTCTTTTTCCTTATTTACTATCATTACGCCGTTATACATAATACCCGACCTTTTTATTTTTTCTTCCGGCTCTATAGCTGCTCCGAAATCTGTGCAACCAGTCTTTCCACAATTTCTTCCGGTGTTCCCTCTAAGGTACAGCCTGCAGCCCTTACATGACCGCCGCCGCCCAAAGCCGCCGCCGCTTTTGCGACATCCGCCATACCGCCGCTTCTTAGGCTTACCTTATAACTGCCGTCAACGGTTTCATGAAGAAACGCTGCCGCTTTTACTCCTTTTGTGTAGCGGAGCTGGTTGACGATTCCCTCAAAATCATGGTCTCCTGCTCCTAACCTGTTCATATCCTCTCTTGTCAGAATACTGTAAACAAACTGTCCCGAAAGACATAACACGCTTTTCCTTAAAGCCTCTCCTAATACCTTATTCTGAAGAAAGGTTTTCTCATAAAAGGTTTCGTCAATCAGTTTCGGGAAATCAAATCCATAGGAAATCAAATTTGCCGCTATGCGCAAGGTTTTCGGAGATGTATTAGAATATCCGAAAACGCCGCAGTCCTGAATAATGCCAAGATAAAGGGTCTTTGCAAGGGCTTCATCCATAAATTCCCCTTCCGGATCCGCCTCTTTTATTAAATCGTAAACCAGTTCGCTGGCAGAGCTTGCCGCCGCATCTATGTAGCAGACATCTCCTGATCCTTTATTGGTAATATGGTGATCGATATTGACCTTTGTTTTCGCAGACTTATAATATTTTTCCGCCCCTCCGATCCGGTCCGGCACGCTGTCCACCACAAAGTATACATCATATACCACATCTTCTTCATTATCCACAATTTCTGACACTCCCGGTATAAAATCAAAAACATCCGCCGGCCTTTCTAAACGCACCTCCACCCTTTTTTTCGGAAAGCGCTTTGAAAGGAACTGCCAAAGCCCCATAGTAGAACCCACACAGTCCCCGTCTGGCCTTACATGGCCGCTGATACCGATTTTTTCCGCATTTTGGCACAATGAAATCAGATTTATCATAAATTCTTCGTTACCTCGTCTATTTTTCTGGTCATACTGACGCCGTAAGCAATGGACTGATCCATGACAAAGGTTATCTGAGGCGTATTGCGCAGATTGATTTCCTTTGCAAGCTGGTTTCTGATATACCCTTCCGCGCTCTTTAATCCTGCCAGAGTATCCTCCCTTGCCTTCTCATCGCCCAAAGTGGATATCCACACCTTTGCGTTTTTCAAATCCGGCGATACTTCTACCGCCACCACAGAAGTTACGGGGCTGATTCTGGGATCCTTGATCTGACCCCTGATAATATCAGCCAGTACCTTTTGTACCTCTCCGTTGATCCGGGTATTTTTAATACTGTTTTTTCTCATATTTGCCTCCATAGAGCAGACGGACATACCTGCCTTACCGCTTTGTGAGTCTCTATTCTAACGGCTGAATACAACTTAACTACCTGGGAACCTCCACCATAATATATGCTTCTACAATATCCAGTTCCTTCATCTGGTCATAGCCTTCAAATACAAGACCGCATTCAAATCCGGCTTTTACTTCCTTTACATCATCTTTGAAACGCTTCAGGCTGGCAAGCTCGCCTTCATAAATCTGCTCGCCTTCCCTGGAGATGCGCACCTTACAGCCACGTTCAAAACGACCGTCCAAAACATAGGAGCCTGCAATATTACCTACAGCAGATGCCTTAAACAGCTGTCTTACTTCCGCATGACCGATAACCTGCTCTTCATATACAGGGTCTAACATACCCTTCATAGCAGCTTCCACATCCTCGATCGCCTGATAAATAACCCTGTAAAGCCTTACATCCACGCCTTCTCTTTCCGCCGCTGCCTTTGCCTGTACATCGGGACGGACATTGAAACCGATAATAATGGCATTGGACGCCGACGCCAGACTCACATCTGATTCGTTGATAGCACCTACGCCGCCGTGAATACATTTTACAACAACCTCTTCATTGGAAAGTCTTAACAGACTCTGTTTTACCGCTTCCACGCTGCCCTGAACATCCGCTTTAATGATAAGATCCAGTTCTTTCAGATTGCCTTCCTGAATCTTGGAAAACAAATCATCCAGTGACATCTTACTCTTAGTTTCTTCCAGTTTCTTTTCTTTATTCTGTGCAATAAAGGTTTCCGCAAAACTCTTTGCAGTTTTATCGTTTTCATGGGCAATAAAGATTTCTCCCGCGTTGGGCACATCGGATAGTCCCAAAATCTCCACCGGCGTGGAAGGTGTCGCTTCTTTTACCCTTCTTCCCTTATCATCCACCATGGCGCGTACCTTGCCGTGACTTGCGCCTGCGGAAATAAAATCTCCCACCTTTAATGTACCCTTCTGTACTAAAACGGTGGCAACGGGACCTCTTCCCTTATCAAGCTCCGCCTCAATGACAAGGCCTCTTGCACGACGGTTGGGATTTGCCTTTAATTCCAGAATTTCCGAGGTTAAAAGAATGGTTTCCAATAAGTCGGATATTCCATCCCCGCTTTTTGCGGAAACGGGAACAAATTCCGTACTTCCGCCCCAATCTACGGGAATCAGCTCATATTCCGTCAATTCCTGTTTTACCCTGTCAATATTGGCGTTGGGTTTATCAATTTTATTTACCGCTACAATAATTTCAATGCCTGCAGCTTTGGCATGGTTAATAGCCTCTACGGTCTGGGGCATAACGCCGTCGTCTGCAGCTACTACCAAAACCGCAATATCCGTGGAATTGGCGCCGCGCATACGCATTGCCGTAAACGCTTCATGACCCGGTGTATCCAAGAATGTAATCTTTTCTCCGTTTATGGTAACGGTATAAGCGCCGATATGCTGGGTAATGCCGCCGGCCTCACGATCCGTTACGTTTGTTTTCCTAATTGCATCCAAAAGAGAGGTTTTACCATGATCAACATGACCCATAACACAAATTACGGGCGGTCTCTTCTCCATGGTATCCGTATCCTCGTCATCCTCCTTTAACAGTTCCTCGATGACGTCTACCTTTACCTCCTGTTCGCAGATAATATCGTATTCGATAGCGATTTCCTCTGCCGTTTCATAGGTAATCTCCTGATTTACCGTCACAATCTGTCCCTGTAAAAACAGTTTCTTGACAATAGCGGAAGGCTGGATTTTCATTTTATCCGCAAGCTCTTTAATCGTAAGGGACTCCGGAAGGGTAATGACCTTAATCTGTTCTTCTTCCTTCTCCTCTACCTTCTTTTCAGGCTTGATGAATCTGCCCGGCTTGTTGCTTTTGCCTTTTCCGCCGTTAAATCCGTCCTCTTCGTAAATTAAATCCTTTTTGGAGCGTTTATCCCTTTCCTGCCCCTGTCTGCGTTTTTCCTCGTCGCGATGCTTTTCCTGCTCTTTAATAGGGCTTTCAGGAACGAAACTTTTTCCGCCCTGAGGTTTTCTGAAGTTATTACCCTGTTTTCCATCGCCTCTGTTAGAGCGTTCATTATTGCCAAAAGGTCTCTTATTATCCCTGTTATTTTCACGATTGCCATCGCCGTTCCTGCGGTTCTGACCGCCGTTATTATAACCTTCTTTCGATCTTTCCCCGCTGCGGTTTCCATTTTCCTGATTCCTTCTGTTTCCGTTTCCTCTGTTACCTTCGTTTCTGTTTTCATTTCTATTCTCGTTTCTGTTACCGCTCCGATTATCATTTCTGTTATTATTCCGATTCTGGCCTCTGTTCTCGTTGGAAGCAGTCTGGGTATTTGAGGTTGCTCTTTCCGGAACGCCGAATTCTTCCTCAATGCTTGGCAGAACGGCCGGTTTTACGATAGGCTTGGGAAGAGGTCTGTACTGTTGCTGCTGCATAATAGGCCGGCTTCCTCCCTGGCGCTGGTTATGGTTTCCATTCCCGCCTGCCCGGTTATTATTTCCGCCGTTATTATTCTGCTTCTGTCCTCCCATTTTGCTGTTATGGGGATTGCTGACAAAAATAATATTCTTCTTTTTCTTAGGCGCTTCGCTTTTTGCCCCTTCATTTTTGGGTTTTTCCTGTTTTTTGTCATCCTTCATATCTTTCCCCTTCACTTCCGCTTTTGCCGCTTCAGGTTTGGAACCTTCTTTTTTCTCCGGCTCCTGCGCTTTTTTCGTCCCGAAAGCTTCTTTTACCATTTTTACCGCATCATCCTCGATGGTGCTCATATGGCTTTTTGCCTCCACGCCTTTATCTCCGAGAAATATTAAAATCTCTTTGCTCTGTTTATCCAATTCTTTTGCCAGTTCATATACTTTCATTTTCGCCATATTTCTACCTCCGAATTCATTTGCCGGTTTCTAACAGTTTCACAATGCTTTTTGCCAGCCCCGGGTCCGTAACTGCTATGTTCGCCCTCATCTGCCTGCCTATTGCATGCCCTAACGTATCCTTTGTACCATACTCGGCAATGGGAACCTCATAGAATTCACACATATTCTGGAACATCTTTTTTGTATTATCCGATGCGTCCAACGCTACAATTACCAGAAACGCTTTTCCCGACTTTACTGTCTTTTCCACAGTAAAACCGCCGCTTACCACGTTTCTTCCCTTTGCGGCAATTGAAAGCAAGGACAACACCTTGTCAGGTTTATTCATTTAAATGCTCAAACTCCTTTAACAGATTGTCATATATTTCCGCAGATACCGCTCTTTTGAAAGAACGCTCCAAGCCCTTGGAAGCTCTTGCCCTTTCAAAACACTCCCTGTTCCTGCAAATATATGCTCCCCTTCCGTTCTTTTTTCCGGTAATATCCAGAACTATTTCTTCTTCCGGCGTTTTTAAGATGCGCAGCATTTCTTTTTTGTTATGCATGCCCTGGCATCCCACACACTGTCTCATTGGAATTTTTTTCGCCATGAAATCCCTCTATTCTTCTTCCGGAGTATCGGAAGCTTCTGCCTCATCGCCGGACTCTTCTTCATAGTCCTTTGCTATTTCGGTAAATTCTTCGCTATACTCCTCGTCATATTCTTCGTTTTCAAAGCCCTCTTCGCCATATTCTCCGCCTTCAAACTCGTCCTCTTCATCATATTCATCCATATAATCTTCATATCGGAAGCCGGGAGCATCCTTGGCCTGGGTTTCGCTCTTAATGTCAATCTTGTAGCCCGTCAGTCTTGCCGCAAGTCTTGCGTTCTGTCCTTCCTTACCGATTGCTAAAGACAACTGGTAATCGGGAACAACAACTTTCGCCGTTTTTTCATCCGGATCGGCAAATACCGCAACGATTTTTGCAGGAGATAAAGCGTTCTGAATCAGGTTGCCCGGATTTTCATCCCAGTTTATAATATCGATTTTTTCTCCTCGGAGTTCTTCCACAATAGAGTTTACCCTTGCGCCGTTCATGCCGACACAGGCTCCTACCGGATCCACATTGGGATTCTCGGAATAAACAGCCATCTTTGTCCTGCTTCCCGCTTCCCTTGCAATACTCTTGATTTCCACTGTTCCGTCTGCAATCTCCGCCACCTCGGATTCAAACAGCCTCTTTACCAGTTCCGGGTGGGTACGGCTTACCAGAATGCGGGGTCCTTTTGTAGTATTCTTTACCTCCAGAATGTATACCTTAATACGCTCTGTGGGCTTAAACACTTCTCCCCTGACCATTTCGCTTTCATTTAAAATTCCGTCGCATTTTCCCAGATTGATGCTGATGTTTCTGCCGATATACCGCTGCACGATACCGGTTACCACATCCTTCTCTTTTTCATAATACTGGTTGTATATGACGCTTCTTTCCTCTTCACGGATTTTTTGTAAAATAACGTTTTTTGCATTCTGCGTGGCAATACGGCCGAATTCCTTGCTGCGTATCTCGATTTTAACCGTTCCTCCCACAGCGGCATCTTTATCATATTTCAATGCCTCGCTTAAAGGAATCTGCAGCACATCATCCTCTACATCGTCTTCGGTTTCCACCACTTCTTTATTCGCCCAGACCATAAAGTCGCAGGTTTCCCTGTCAATTTCCACCATAACATTATCGGACTTGCCGAAATGATTCTTACATGCGGTAATTAAAGAGTTTTCGATGGCATCAAACAAAGTATCTTTGCTGATTTCCTTCTCCTTCTCCAAAATATCCAAGGCTTCCATTAATTCTTTGTTCATTTCTTTCCTTTTCCTCCTAATCAAAATCAATTGCAGGACGGATCAACGCAATTTCCTTCCTTGCAAAAACCATTTCTTTTTCTCCTGTTTCAATTGTAACGCTCTCTTTATCAAATGCAGTAAGCGTTCCTACAAATTCTTTAGTTCCTTCTACCATCTTAAAGCACCGGATTTCAACTTTTTTTCCCTTATTGCGCACAAAATCCTTATCCTTTTTCAAGGGACGTAAAAGTCCGGGACTGCTTACCTCCAAAATATAGGAATCCTCAATAAAGTCTTCCTTATCCAGCAGATCTGACAAGGCTCTGCTTACCAGTTCGCAGTCATCGATGTTAATGCCGCCGGCTTTGTCAATATAGGCCCGCAGATACCAGTTGCTGCCTTCTTTTACATACTCCACATCCACCAGTTCAAATTGGTTTTCTTCTACAATAGGTAATAGAAGCTGTTCTGTCCGGCTCTCATAAGTGTCACGTTTTGACATGGCTTTACCTCACAAAATAAGAGTGGACCGCAAGTCCACTCTTTCATAATTTCTTATTCTTGTTGTATGATACATCAAATTTTCCCTATTGTCAACACTTTCTACCGAAAAAGCATAGTTATTTCCTCTCCTTACCGCCTACTTCACTGCCGGATTTTTCGATCTGTCTTTTATGCCGAAGCATTCCTTTGTCATTATACTTTCCCGCTTTTACTTTGACAAAACAACGGATGCCTGATGTAAAACAATTCATCAAGTCCACCGCTAAAATGTTTAATTGGCTACTCCTTTTTCATTTTTAGCTAATTATATTAGCCATTATGACTTTTCCGTTTCCTTTTGTCATTTTGCAAAAAAACATTTGCGAGTTCCCCCATCTCCCTGTCAATGCAGACTTTTCCCACAGCTCTATAGAAAAATTTTGTAATTTTTTTAGAATTTTTTTTAGAAAATGAAAAAAAGTCCTTGCATTATCTTTCATTATTTAGTAGAATAAGCAAGGACGTTTTGAGAAAAGTCTTATGGCTTGTTGGTCAAGAGGTTAAGACGCCGCCCTCTCACGGCGGAATCAGGGGTTCGATTCCCCTACAAGCTGCTACTATTTATGTAAACAAATAGCCCAACCCGAAAAAGTACCGTGACATAGAGTCTTCGGTGCTTTTTATTTTTGTAAAATCCTCATAATCTCTTCAAATCAGCCATTTTTAAGGGGCTGTTGCAAAAAGTAGGATTATTCTGCATATATGGTTGTGATATCAACTATATAACACCATATGTTGCAAAAATCCGTTATTTTACAACAGCCCCATTCTTTTACATGAAGATTATCAAGAATGTCGCAATTCTTATAAATAGCATTCCTACCGAAAATCTTTCTCAGCTGACAAAGTCAAACAAACTGATCTGGTTTGACTCCGGTATATCCCCAAGCAGTTTCATCTCTCCCATTAAATCCACAATGGTCTTGGAAATCTTCGCCCGCTCTCTCAAATCATCTTTGGACAGGAAGGGACCGTTTTTTGCCGCCTCCATCAAAGACTCCGCGGCCTTGTCGCCCATGCCGTCAATACTGTTAAAGGATGGCATGATTTTACCGTCGATAATCTGGAATAATCTGGAATGGGCACGGTATAGATCAAGCGGCATAAATTCGTATCCTCTTGCGTACATCTCCTCTACAATTTTAATATCCTTAAGGCTGTCCTGTTCCTTTTTGCTAAGAACATCCTTTCTCGCCTTAAAATCCGCTATGACCGCATCCAGCTTTGCCTTTCCCTGACACATCAGCTCATAGGAAAATCCCGAAGCGCGGATGCTGAAATAAGCCGCATAATAAGCCAGCGGATAATTCACTTTAAAATACGCCACTCTCCACGCCATCATAACATAAGCCGCCGCATGGGCCTTAGGAAACATATATTTAATTTTTTTACAGGACCAGATATACCAGTCAGGCACATCGTTGGCAACCATGGCTTCTTCCATTTCCGGCGTCAAACCTTTTCCTTTTCGGACACTTTCCATGATCTTGAAGGAAAGTCCCTCTTCCAGTCCTTTGTCAATAAGGTAAATCATAATATCGTCACGGGTACAGATTGCCGTGGAAATAGTCGCTTTTCCCTCTTCGATCAAAGTCTGGGCATTTCCAAGCCACACATCGGTTCCGTGGGAAAGCCCTGAAATACGAACCAGATCCGTAAAAGACTGGGGCTTTGTATCCAAAAGCATCTGGATAACAAATTCCGTACCAAATTCAGGTATTCCCATGGAGCCTAAAAGGCATCCGCCAATCTGTTCCGGCGTGATTCCCAATGCTTCCGTACTTCTGAACAAGGACATAACATCCTTATCATCCAAAGGAATGGTAACCGGATCCACTCCCGTCAAATCCTGCAGCATACGAATCATGGTGGGATCATCGTGTCCCAGTATATCAAGCTTCAACAGGTTGTGATCTATTTTATGGTAATCAAAATGGGTGGTAACAATATCCGTGGTCATATCATTGGCAGGATGCTGGATAGGCGTAAAGGAATTGATTTCCTCTCCTACCGGAAGCACGACAATACCGCCCGGATGCTGTCCCGTAGAGCGCCTGATACCCGTACATCCCGTTACAATTCTGTTGATTTCGCAGGTACGTTTGGGAATGCCCCGCTCTTCAAAATAATTTTTCACATAACCGAAAGCGGTTTTATCTGCCAAAGTGCCGATTGTTCCTGCACGGTAGGTCTGACCCGCCCCGAAAATTACCTCCGTATATTTATGAGCCTTACTCTGATATTCTCCCGAAAAATTCAAGTCGATATCAGGCTCCTTATCTCCCTTGAATCCCAGGAAAGTTTCAAAGGGAATGTCAAAACCGTCCTTCATCAACATTTCCCCGCACTGTGGGCAGACCTTATCAGGCATATCACAGCCTGCTTTGCCGGAATAAGCCTTTACCTCCGGGGAATCAAAATCATAATAATGGCATTTTGCACAGTAATAATGAGGGCTTAAGGAGTTTACCTCTGTGATTCCCGCCATATTGGCAACAAAAGAAGAACCCACGCTTCCTCTTGAGCCTACCAGATAACCGTCCTCCACCGATTTCCACACCAGCTTCTGGGCAATGATATACATAACGGCAAAACCGTTTTTAATAATGGCATTCAATTCCTTTTCCAGACGTTTTTCCACCACATCCGGCAGCTTTTCCCCATAAATTTCATGGGCCTTGTTATAGCAGATTTTGGTCAGGATCTCATCGGAATTGGGAATAATAGGCGGACTCTTATCCGGCCTTACGGGATCAATGGATTCAACACAATCCGCAATGAGATTGGTATTGGTAATAACGACCTCCCTCGCCTTTTCACTTCCCAGATATTCAAATTCCGCAAGCATTTCCTCTGTTGTGCGCAGATACAAGGGGGCCTGCTTATCCTCTTTAAAGCCCTTGCCTGCCATAATAATCCTTCTGTATACCTCGTCCTCCGGGTCTAAGAAATGTACGTCGCAGGTTGCACATACCGGCTTATGCAGCGCTTCTCCGATTGCCACAATCTTCCGGTTGAAATCCATAATGTCCTCCATGGAATGAACGCTTTCCACCCTTTCGGACTCAATCATAAATTCATTGTTGCCAAGAGGCTGGATTTCCAGATAGTCATAAAAGCCTGCAATTTTGTATAAATCAGCATCGCTTTTTCCATCCAGCATAGCGCGGTACAGTTCTCCCGCTTCACAGGCGCTGCCCACAATCAATCCTTCCCTGTACTTCTGTAAGAGACTTTTGGGGATTTTAGGCCGTTTGTTATAATAGGTCAGATGGGAAGCCGACACCAATTTATAAAGGTTAATTCTGCCGATTTCATTCTTTGCCAGGATGATTACATGATAATAGGGAAGCTTCTTAACCGTATTCACATTATCCTCGCCCATAGCATTGATCTGTGACAGCTTTTCCACACCGGCCTCTGTAAGCATGGGGAGAAATTTCATAAAGATTTCCGCCGTCGCCTCTGCATCATCTACGGCGCGATGATGATTTTCCAAAGAAACCCCTAATGTTTTTGCACAGGCGTCCAAAGTATGCTTAGCCTGGTTAGGCAGTAAAATTCTTGCTATTCCCACAGTGTCCACTACCGTATCTTCCCGTTCCAAGCCCATGAGCTTGGAATTTTCCTTAATAAAGCTCATATCAAAGGAAGCGTTATGGGCAACCATAACACAGTCTTTGGAAAACTCCAGAAACTGCGGCAGTATTTCTTCAATTTCCGGCGCATTCATGACATCTTCATCCCGGATGCCCGTCAACTGCTGTATCTTATAAGGAATCGGTTCCTTGGGATTCACAAAGGTAGAAAACCTGTCCGTAATTTTCCCATCCCGAATCTTTACCGCACCGATTTCAATGATCCTGTTTTTCACAGGCGAAAAACCTGTGGTCTCAAGGTCGAAAACCACATAATCCTGGTTTAAAGAAAGATTCCCGGGATTTACCACGATTTCCTTTAAATCGTCTACCAGATAACCCTCCACTCCCAGAATGATTTTGAAAAAGTTTTGTCTGTCCGCTTCTATTCCCTCTTCTTTACAGCGTTTCTTTTCTTCGCCCCAAAGGTCGCACCATGTATGAAACACATCTGCAAGCGCCTGAACAACTCCATGATCGGTAATGGCAATGGCCGGATGTCCCCATTTATAGGCGCGCTTTACAATATCCGTTACCTCGGAAACCCCGTCCATGTCGCTCATTTTGGTATGACAATGCAGTTCTACCCGCTTGGTCGCAGCATAATCCATTCTGGAAACGGTAAAATCCGAAATTACCTTAATGGTAGTCACAGAGCCGATTGTCAGCTCCCTGTCAAACTTATCCATGGCAGCCATTCCTTTTATTTTCAGGAACGAACCTTTTTTGACATTGAGATGGGATAAAAATTCCTCTATCTGTTCATCCTTCACAAAGACCTTTACCATAATAGTATCCTTAAAATCCGTAATGGAAAACATCACAATGGTCTTTTCTATTTTGGGAATGGGTTTCGTTTCCAGCGTCAACAGCTTTCCTCTTACCACAACCTCTCCCATTTCTCCCACAAGCTGGTCTAAGGAAAGCGGCTCCTCCTCTATGTCATAGCTGCCCCAGATAATGGCAGGATCATCGGATTTCTTAGACCGGTAATCTTTCTTGCCAAATCCTCCCTTTTTACCGCCAAAACCGCCGAAGGGTCTGTCTGTTCCAGGCTTCTCTTTTTTGCCTGCCGCCGCATTCCCTTCCTTTTTATCCGCCGTTCCTTGTTCTTTTCCTGCCGCTGTCTGAATTTTCTCTGTTCCATTATCCGATAAAGTTTCTGATGAAACATTTTCTCCTCTCATCATAGCTCCAGGAACAGCCGCTCCGTCTTCTCCCGTCAAACCTTCCTGACCGCCAAAAACCCTGGCCGTTATTTCCGCCACCTGACGTTTCAGTTTTCCTTCTTCCTCTTTCTTCAGAGGGTTTTCCTGTACCGCGGTATAGTTTACCGCTATATTGACAAATACGCCGCATCTCTCGCAAAAGATTTTTTCCAAAAGCGAAATAAGCTCCCCCGCCTTTTCCTTAAAGGGAACCAGTTCTTCCACAAGGAGCATCATCTTATCCTCTTCAAAGGAAACCTCCGCCTTTTTTAACATACTGTACATAACAGGGCTGTACTCCTTGAGCTCGCACAGAATACTCTCCCTGTAGGCATGATACAGATTCTTTGGGGTATACTGCTTTGACAGATTAAAATGCTCATAAATCTTTACCGTGATATTTGCCCGGTCAAAAAGCTGCTTCTTAATCTGATCTTCCATGGTAAAAACATCTTTTTTATCTATAATCCTGTCTGCGGAAATATAAATGCGCAAAAAATCCCTGCGTTTTGTAGTAAAAATATGCTCCACGCAGACATCCTGAAAGGCATCCTTTAAATCATTCTTTAATTGTAGCGTTGGAAAAACTTCCAAAAACTGCTTTCCGTCCATGTATATTACTCCAATTTCTCTGCACTCATCACTTCACACGCCCGTTCCCTTAATACGCCAATGGTCCGGATACACTTTTATCCCAGGCATACCAATCGTTCCCCGGCATCAGTCATTCCAATGCAGAAGCTCTTCCCTTAATGTATTTAACAAATCCTTTTCCGGTACTTTCCGGATAACCTCGCCTTTCTTGATTAAAAGCCCCTCGCCGATTCCTCCGGCAATGCCGATATCCGCTTCCTTTGCCTCTCCCGGTCCGTTTACCACACAGCCCATAACGGCAACCTTTAAATTCAGGGGAATATCCGCCACCATCTCTTCTACTTGGTTGGCCAGCCCGATCAAATCAATTCTGGTGCGCCCGCAGGTAGGGCAGGAAATTACCTCGATACCCTGATGATACAATCCCAATGAGCGCAAAATAGTCTTTGCGGACCTGATTTCCTCCACCGGATCTCCTGACAGGGATACCCGCAAGGTATCGCCGATTCCTTCATAAAGCAGAATTCCAAGTCCCACAGAAGATTTAATATTTCCTCCATACAGGGTTCCCGCCTCAGTAATTCCGATATGTAAAGGATAATCCGTTTTCTCCGTAAGCAGTTCATGCGCCTTGACGCAAATGGGAATATTGGAGGATTTAATGCTGATGACCATGTTGTCATAGCCCGCTTCTTCAATCATATGTACCTTATCCAGCGCGCTTTCCACAATGCCTTGGGGGGTAACTCCCTCATACTTTTCCACCAGTTCTTTTTCCAGGGAACCGCCGTTAACTCCCACACGAATAGGAATCATTCTCTCTTTTGCCGCCGCAACCACTTCATCAAGCTTCTCCTTACCGCCGATATTGCCCGGATTGATTCTGATTTTATCCGCCCCGTTTTCTATTGCGGCAATAGCCATCTTATAATCAAAATGAATATCCGCCACTAAAGGAATGGAAATTTCCTTTTTTATTTCTTTTAATGCTTTTGCCGCCTCCAATGTAGGAACCGTAGAACGTATGATATCACAGCCTGCTGCCTCTAACCTGTGAATCTGTTCCACAGTAGCTTTCACATCCTCTGTGCGTGTATTTGTCATTGACTGAATCAAAACGGGATTACCGCCGCCTATGATACGGTCTCCAATTTTTATTGTTTTCGTATGCTCTCTATGCATAAAATGTTCCTCTCCTTTTGGCACTGACATTCTCTTTCCTTCTAAATAAGCTTAAACCATCCTAACTGTCGCTTCCTCATCCATAGCCTATTCTTTTTCCCATGGATTCATTATAGGCTTTCTCCTTTCTTTTCGTCAACCGGATTTACTTGCGAACAATCAGTTTCCTCCCGTACTCATCCTTTGGAATTTCTGTTTCCTGCCCTTTCTCTTCCCGCTCCTCTTTTTTCACCAGGCTTTTGTTTTTTCCTCTGTCTCCTTCAATTTCGCTTTCTTTCGCACGCTTTCCTTCTACTTCGTTTCCTTCCATACCCTCCCCTTCTATTCCGCTTTTACCCTCTACAGGCTTCCTTTCTTCCGTTACAACGATTTCCTCCCTTACTTCCCTCATGTCCGCTCCCTTTACCTCATTTCCCTTCCATGCTGTTCCCACTACCGCCAGACCCGTCAAAATAAGGCAGATACCCCTTGTATATCCGGTGCAGACAAGCCTTTTCAAATCGCTGATAAAATATTCCTTTTTCTCTCTATTCTTTCTTTTCAACATATGTTTCTTCCTGCCTTTCCTCTCTTTGTGATTCCCCTCCATGTACGACTTTAAATCCTCATACATTTCTCCTGCGTTGACATAGCCTTCCGTCTCATGAATTTTTACTGCCTTTTGCATGATCTGCCTGCATTCAAAGGATAAATGTGAAATATCCGCCTTTTTATCCGCAATTCCCTTTGACAAAACGCTTCCTGTCAGCATTTCATATAAAAGAACCCCCAACCCGTACGTATCCCTATATGCGCTTATCGTTTCTCCTTCCGAAGGCGGCAGATATTCCTTTGTCCCAAACACCTTTCTTTCCTTTTCCCCTTCATACAAAGCAGCTCCGAAATCAATGAAATAGACCTCTCCTTCCGGCGTGATCATTATGTTCTCAGGCTTTATATCTCCATAAACAATCACAGGCGTCTGACGATGAAACCCCGCCAGTATTCCGGCCGCTTTCATAATAAGTGCGGCGGCTTCTTTCTCACTCCAGATTTTCCGCTCTCCCAAAAGTGTTCTCAGGCTTTTCCCCTCTACATATTCCATAACAATGCCCGCACCCTGTTCGCTTTCTATATAATCCATTAAATAAGGAATTCCTTTTCCCCCGAACCGCCGCAGTATTTCCCGCTCCCGCTCCGCCTCCTTTCTACCCCCGTCATACCATTTCAATGCCGCAGGCATTCCCGCATCTTTATTTTCCACAAGCCATACCGTTCCTCTGCTTCCTTTTCCCAGCAAAGATTTTTTAATATATTTTTCATTCATCCGCCTTCGCCTCCCATATAAATTGCTGAAATATTATCTCCTTCTTTCTGCCGGATATTATATGCGGCAATTTCCTTTAATCTTTTTCCGATACCGGTTTCACACTTCAGTTTTTTACCGTCCAGACACCTTTTCCAGATATCTTTGTCATATTTCCGAAAAAATCCGTCTGTACAAAGCAGCAAGCCGTTTTTTCTAATTAATCCGCTGTAAAAATCCGGCTTCCACTCCCTGTTGAGTCCCAGGCATCTTGAAAGTCCACGTTCGTTTCCATGATCCTTTGTGATCTGTTTACACGGAAAAAAATTCCTTCTTCCCAACAGATAAGTTCTGCTGTCCCCTATATGGAATAAATAGTATCTTCCCTTATAAAGAATACACATCATGGCCGTAGTCCCCATAGCCGTCCCTGCCATACGCATTTTCTCAAACAGTTCTCTGTTCATTTGCCGATACAGCATAAATCCCTTAGACCTTATGATCTCTTCCAGTCTCCTCTTATGTTTGCCGCATGTGCATATACATGGGATCAGCTGTCTGTCAAACCATGCTTCCATTTCCCGGACGCAAAAGGCAGAAGCCTCCATTCCGTTTTTCATGCCGCCCATACCGTCGCAAACAGCTGCAAACCATAGCTCCCCTTCTGAAAGCAGACTGCATCGAAACAGCAAAGCGTCTTCATTTTCCGCCCTTTTTCCGGTTTCATAAACATAACCGAACTTCATATTCAATTGTCCTTTCCTGGAAAAATAATTCCCATAAGAATTTCCAATCCGTCACTATATTCTGCGCAAAGCCATACTGTCCCTGCCTTTTGTAACAGTTCCTATTCTTATGAAAACGGTACAGAACGTACCAATTAAGATGCTCTTATTATATGCCCAAATATGCGCTCATGACAAGACGGCATTTTTCACAAAAAATTGAAAAATGCCGTCTGTTCAAATTCCATCCTGCCAATTCTGCCGGAAATTACACTATCCGCAGGTACTCCTTAGCGCAGCTTCCCGCAAACATAACGAATCATTTATTTTTAACCGCCTGTAATCAGTCTTGCAATATCGTTATACATAACAACCACCATCAAAAGCATCAACAATGCAAAACCTACAAAATGGAAAATCCCTTCCTTTTCCGGCGGTATGGGTTTTCTTCGTATGGCTTCGATGATCAAAAACAAAAGCCTGCCTCCGTCTAAAGCCGGGAAGGGAATCAGATTTAAAACTCCCAGATTGGCGCTTAATAAAATGGCAAAATTCAACATATTCAACCACACATAAAAGGCGCCGTCCTGTTTGGATTCGGTATAAATGGTGTCAACCGCATCCACCATTCCCACAGGTCCCGACATATCCTTTATTCCGGCTCTTCCGGTCACTAACATTCCCAGACTCCTAATGGTTGTATCAATCCAGTATTTTACTTCGTAAAAGCTATATTTTGCAACGCCTAAAAGATTAAATTTGGTATAACCGTTCATAGGTGCAATGCCGTAATAATATCTTCCGTCCTTTTGGGAATACTTGGGTTCAAGGGTCACGGCAGTCCGCTGCCCCTCCCTCTCATAGACAATATTGACCGGCTCTCCCTCATTTAACATGGCCTCTAAGGAAATTTCCCTAAACAGATGAATATTCTTTCCGTTAATTTCAACGATTTCATCTCCCGCCATAAGACCGGCTTCGCTTGCAGCGGTTCCTTCCCCCACCGTTCCGATAACGGGAAGGTCGCTTCCAATGCTGGCAACGATAATTGCAGAAAGGACAAAAGCAAGAACAAAATTGAAAACAGGCCCTGCTACTACCGTAGCAATCCTTGCCCACACGGGAGCGTCGGGAAAGGCTCCAGATTTTTTCAGAGTGCCCAGCTCCTCTTTTATGCCTTCGTCTCCTTTACCGTCTTCATCCCCCTCTTCTTTATCCAGTCCGTTTAAACTGTCCTCGCCTTCAAACATACAGGCCCCGCCAATGGGAAGCAGTTTTAAGGAATATTTTGTATCGCCCTTCACAAAATGTAACAAAGTAGGCCCCATGCCGATGGAAAATTCCACCACATGAATGCCGTTTGCCTTTGCGATAATAAAATGGCCGAATTCATGGGCCACAACAACCACGCAGAATATAATTACAAATAAAATAATACCCAAATCAGCACCTGCTCTCTATAAATTCATAACACCAGCTTTCCGTTTCCAGAATCTGTTCCAGGGAAGGATTTTCTATTACCCCATGGGCATCCATGGCCTTTCCGATTATATCTGCTATATCCAAAAACCGGATTTTTCCCGCCAGAAACATACTGACCGCCTTTTCGTTGGCCGCGTTAAACACCGTGGGCATGCTTCCTCCCGCTTTAAAAGCCTCATATGCCAGTTTTAATCCTGTAAATGTTTCCATATCCGGCTCTTCAAATGTAATCTGCCCCAGCTTGAAGAAATCTATACCCGGCATCTCCATAGGCAGCCTGTCAGGATAAAAAAGCGCATACTGGATGGGCAGCTTCATATCCGGCAATCCTAACTGTGCCATAACAGCCCCATCCATATATTCTACCATAGAGTGTATGATGCTCTGGGGATGTACTACAACCTGAATCTGCTCCGGTTTTGCATGAAAAAGCCATCCTGCCTCCATAACCTCCAGTCCTTTGTTTACCATGGTGGCCGAATCAATGGTAATCTTTTTCCCCATGGACCAGTTTGGATGATTCAACGCCTCTTTTACGGTTTTATACAAAAGCTCTTCCCGCTTCATTCCCCGGAAGGGACCGCCGGAGGCTGTCAAAAGGATTTTTTTCATGCGTTTTTCCGGTTCTCCGTTTAAGGATTGGAAAATCGCGCTGTGTTCACTGTCAACAGGGAGAATGGAAACACCCTTTTCCTTGGCCAACGGCATGATAATATGTCCCGCCGTTACCAAGGTTTCCTTATTGGCAAGAGCAATATCCTTTCCTGCCTTAATAGCTTCTATCGTGGGTTTTATGCCAATCATTCCCACTACCGCCGTTAAGACCACATCCGCTTCAGGAAGACTGACAATTTGCTGTAATCCCTCCATCCCCGCCAATACGGTTACAGGCAGATCCGCAACCCTTACCGCCAGATCCCCCGCCGCCTTTTCCTCATACATAACGGCAAAGCCGGGAAGATATTTTCTTACCTGCTCCTCCATCCTGTCCACATTGCTTCCTGCCGCCAAAGCAGATACTTGCAATCTGTCAGAATATGCATCTACAATTTCCAGGGCCTGGGTCCCGATAGAGCCGGTTGAGCCCAGAATAACCAGATTCTTCATATCCATATCTCCACTTTATATTTGTCATAAAAGAAGCACTGCCAGATAATATATCATGGGAGCGGTAAAGACCACGCTGTCGAAACGGTCCATAATTCCCCCGTGACCGGGAATCAGTTTCCCGTAATCCTTAATGCCGAAATTTCTCTTTACAGCGGACGCCGCCAAATCCCCTACCTGGCTGATAACCGCTCCTACTGCGCTGATAACCGGAAACACCCACAAAAGGTTGCTTTGACTGATACCGGCATTTTTTAAAACCATGGCATAAATCAGCCCCACCAAAGCTGCGCCTGCAACTCCGCCTATCGCACCTTCTATGGATTTCTTGGGACTTAATACCGGCGCTAATTTATGCTTTCCAAAAAGCATGCCCACCGCATAAGCGCATGTATCGCAAATCCAGGAACTGATAAAAATCAGCCATACAATATAAATACCCTTTTCCAAATTTCTGGTAAGATATAGATAGGCAAGCATAATCGGCGCATAGACAAAGGAAAAGATAGCTGCCATAATCTGATTCGCATGGTATTTGGGAAAAGCAAATACATAAACAAAGAGAATCGCCACAACAGTCAGGGTAATGGTTAACATAATATATGTTTCCGTGTCGGCAAAATAGCGCACTCCATAATACCCCAGCACACCCATGGCTCCGAATATTTCCAGAAGATTTACCTTTTCATTCTCTCCCCGCACCTTGGTAGCCTTTGTCATTTCAAAAAAGGCCTTCAAAGCCACAAGAAGGGTAAAGAGAAACAAAACCGGGCCGCCCGTCGCCAAAACAAAGGCGATAATAATGACCAGAACAATGCCGCTTAATAATCTTGTTCTAAACATATTAGTCCTCCTTTATCAGACCGTATCTGCGTTCCCTCTTATTATATGCTTCAATGGCCTTCATCAGTTCTCCCTTTGTGAATGCAGGCCAGTGAACATCCGTCGTATAAAATTCCGTATAGGCAAGCTGCCATAAAAGAAAATTGGAAAGGCGCTGTTCGCCGCTGGTGCGGATTAAAAGATCCGGGTCGGGAATCCCCTTTGTATCCAAATAAGAGGAAAATATCTCTTCATCCATCTGTCCCGGCTCAAGCTTTCCGCTTTTTACCTCTTCCATAATCCGGTTAGCAGCCCGGATGATTTCATCCCTGCTTCCATAATTTAAGGCAATTTGAAAATGCAGTCCGTCGTTATGAACCGTGGCTTTTTCCAATTCATCAATCCGCTTCCTGATATCCTCGTCAAGCCCTGTTTTATCTCCGATGACCCTGACACACATTCGGTTCTTTTCCGCCGTTTTTAAACATGTCTTCATATAATTGCGCAAAAGCTTCATAAGGGCATCCACTTCATCCTTGGGACGCTTCCAGTTTTCTGTGGAAAAGGCATAGACAGTCAGATACTCTATTCCCATTTTATATGCTTCTTCACAAATAATTTCAACATTTTTACTGCCCTGGGCATGACCATAATTTCGGGGCATTCCTTTTCCCTTTGCCCATCTTCCGTTTCCATCCAGAATAATCGCTACATGTCTGGGTATATTCATCTAATCCGCCTTTCCGAAAAAATCAAAGGGCAGGGGACCTGCTCGTCATTCGCAATCGAGTAGATCCCCTGATTTTTCTCCGTTTTAAACGGTCAAAACTTCCTTGGACTTATCTTCAACCATTTTTTCGATTTCTTTAATATATTTGTCTGTCAGCTTCTGCAATTCATCGGAAAGAGTCTTTACCTCATCCTCGGAAAGATCTCCTTTTCCCAGCTTTTTAAAAGCATCATTTCCATCACGACGTGCGTTTCTTACAACAACCTTATTATCCTCGCCCTTTTTCTTAATGTCTTTTACCAGCTCTTTACGGCGTTCTTCCGTTAATTCCGGAAATACCAAGCGGATAACCGCGCCGTCGTTGGTAGGGGTAATTCCCACATCCGACGTTAAAATCGCCTTCTCAATTTCTTTAATCAGGCTTTTCTCCCATGGCGCAATCTGTATCATGCGCGGCTCCGGTACGCTGACATTTCCCACACTCTGCAAGGGTGTAGGCGTTCCGTAATAATCAACCTTAATCTTATCAAGCACATGAGGGTTGGCACGTCCCGCTCTGATGGACGCAAAATCCGAAGCCAGGAAATCAATTGCCTTTTTCATCTTTTCATCGTATACTTTCAGTCTCTCATCCATTTGGATTATCCTCCCGTTTTATACCGTTACCTTGGTTCCGTTAAATTTACCGGAAACAGTATTGACAATACTGTTCTCTTCATTTAAACCAAATACCCACATGGGCATTTTATTATCCCTTGCCAGAATCGACGCAGTCATATCCACAACCTGAAGATTCTTTTCAATCACTTCATCAATGGAAACCTGGTCATATTTTTTTGCTGCTTTATTAACCCTGGGGTCGTCATCATAAACGCCGTCTACGGCCTTTGCCAAAAGGATGACCTCCGCTTCTACCTCTACAGCCCGCAGAACCACTCCTGTATCTGTGGAAAAATAGGGATGACCGGTTCCACCCGCAAAAAACACTACCATGCCTTTGCCAAAATATTTATTTGCCCGATCCTTGGAAAACAGCTTTGTAAAAGAACCACATTCAAAAGGTGTCAAAATGCTGGTTCTCATTCCCACCGAACGAAATATCTCGGACACATAAATACAGTTCATAACCGTAGCTAACATTCCTATCTGATCCGCCTTTGTCCTGTCAATATGCTCGCTGGTTCTGCCTCTCCAGAAATTTCCTCCGCCAATCACAACGCCAACCTCTTTGCCGTCGTCAACCAGCTGTTTTACCTGAAGAGCCACGCCTCTTATGGTATCCTCGTCAAAGCCGGTCTTTTTGGAACCGGCCAGAGCTTCTCCGCTCAGCTTCAACATAATTCTTTTCATAATCCAGAGCCCCCGGTATTATTTAACCAAATCTTTAAAGAAGGAAGAAGGATTAACATCTGCATAGCACTGTGAACACATACCTTCAATAACCGCACCATTGTTAATCTGTACGGATTTGGATTTGATATTTCCCATAACGATAGCAGAAGTATCCAGTATAACCGGTCCCTGTACATCGATATCGCCTTTTACAGCTCCTGCAACCACTGCGCTTGTAGCATAAATATTTCCGATAATAACAGAACTCTGACCCACCTTTACGCTGCCTTTCGCATGAACCTCGCCTGTAATCTTAGCAGAATCAGCAAAGATTTCCTCTGCCATGGAATTGCCTTCTACACTGCCGGAGATATTCAGTTTTCCAAGAATCTCAACATTTCCGATTACCGTTCCTAAAATATCCATGGAACCCTGGCTGCTGATATCGCCGGTTACCTTCATGCCTGCTGTAATAACGCCTGTTTCATCCATTACTTCGCCTGTTAATCCTGTTTCATTCTGTTGTGTCATAACTTTACCTACCCCTTCTTCTAATTGTGTTTCTTCGTCTGTTTTTTCAATTTCTTTCATGAAATCATCTTCCATTTCTTCTTCGACCCTTTCCTCTATGTCATTTTCTAATGCGTTTCCAATTGCCGGAACCATCTCCTCCGGTTCCATTTCTCCGAGCAGATTGATTTCTTCTGCCTTTTCTTCCTCTGCCGCTTCAGCTGCTGTTTCGGCTTCTTCTGCTACCGCTTCAGCTTCTTCAACTTCTGCCCCTTCTTCCGCCTCTTCTTCCTCTTCAACTGTTGTTTCGGCTTCTTCTGCTTCTGCTTTCACTTCATCTACTGTTTCGGCTTCCTCTGTTTCTGCTTTCACTTCATCTACTGTTTCAGCTTCTTCTGCTTCTGCTTTCACTTCATCTACTGTTTCGGCTTCTTCAGTTTCTGCATTCACTTCATCTACTGTTTCGGCTTCCTCAGTTTCTGCTACCGATTCGACTACTGTTTCGGCTTCTTCAATTTCTGCTGCTACTTCAGCCTCCGGCTCTTCTGTCTTTTCTTCCGGTTCACTTGCCAAAAGCAGATTGATTTCCTCTGCCTCTTCAACAGTTGTTTCGGCTTCTTCTGTTTCGGCGCCCACTTCATCTACTGTTTCGGGTCCTCCAGTTTCTGCTTCGACTGTTGTTTCGGCTTCTGTTGCTTCAGTCTCTGGCTCTTCTGTCTTTTCTTCCGGTTCACTTGCCAAAAGCAGATCAAATACTTCTGCCTCTTCTTCAATATCCGCATTCCGTTCCTCTAACGCATTTCCGCCAAACAGATTAATCTCCTCGACTTCCTCAGTCTCAATCTCTGTTTTACCTTCTTGCTCATCCGGCTCTTTTTCGGGCATGGAAATTTCTTCCGCCTGCAGCCCCGGTGCAAATATATCTGCATTTTCATCTAATCTGGCAACAGCCGCAAGGAATGCTTCCTCATCACTGATAGCGGTCTCTTTATGGTCTGTTTCCGGCTTCGGTTCTTCTTTTAGTATAACCGGTTCCGGCTTTATTGCTTCTGATTTTATTTCTTCCGGCTTCATTTTACTTTCATTTTCCGCCATCTTCTCCGGATTTTCCAGTTCCTTATCCACTTCTGGAAGCAATTCATTCACAGCCATGGATAAATCTTCTTTTAAGTCCTGAAAAAAGCCCATTATAGTTCCTCCATTTCTTCTAATGTGTAATATGCAAAATGATTGGGGTTTCTTCGGTAATCGGCTTTATTTCCAATTCTTGCCTTCCTGTCAGTTCATCCAGTATCATCCGCAATGCATCTACTGTCTGAGCCTTGTCTTTTCCGTCATGCAAAAGCACAATAGAGGTCTGAAAAGTATCAACCCCGCTTATGACATTTAAGGCAATCTGCTCTGCCGACAAACCGTGTCCATCCGCATCGCCGCCTGAAATGTTCCAGTCATAGCAGGTAACGCCCTGAGCATTCAGTTGGTTCACAATTTCCGCCATGTCAATTTGACTGACTGTGTTACTGCTTCCTCCGGGAAGTCTGCATATGTCCGGCCTTACTCCCGTCACATCAAATATATAATCGGATAACAAATAAAAATCCTCAAAAAATGCTTCTTCTGACGCATAAATTTCATGATATTTGTGACTATAGGAGTGAATACCAATGCTGTGTCCCTCACTGATAATTCTCTTATAAAGAGCTTTGGCCTCCTCACTTGTATCTCCAACCACAAAAAAAGTTGCCTTAACATGATATTCGGCAAGAATATCCAGAATCTGGTCTGTATACCTGCTTGGACCGTCATCAAAAGTAAGATAAACTCTTTTGATACCGTCTCCGGTCATTATATCCTGTCCGCTGTTCTCATTTTCCAGAACAGTCTCCGTTTCCGCCTGCTCACTCTTTTGCTTTTCTTCATAGAATGTGATACTTTCCTGCAAATTATCAATCTTTAAGCTTAATTCATCCACCTGAGACTGCATATCGGCTTTTTCCGCTTCTATTTTCCTCAGTCTGGCATTCGCTCCATATAACAGAAATCCAAGGCAGATACTGACAATTACCGGTGTCAGTATCGTTGCAAAAGCAGTAATTAAAATTATTTTTTTTAATCGCTCCACCCTTTTGCGGCGGTTCTTTTGCAACTGTCTATCTTCCTGTTCGACCATTGCATTTCTCCATTTCACTACACACTACTTTGCATTGTATCATAAATACGGAACGAAAAAAAGAGAAAATTATAACGTGGTATTTGTTTTTTCACAAAATCAGGGAACGCTCCGAAAAAAGCATTTTTCCGGTAACGTCCCCTGCCACCTTCTCTCATACCGGACAACCGCCCTCAAAAAATTTCCATATTTTTAAGTAATTACTCAACTTTCCCAGCAAAGTTTACCAAATAAAGCCTGAATGAATAAGGCTTGTGTAGACATCCATTCAGATACTTTACTTTTTATCAAATTTGTGATTTCTGCTGAAATGTTTGCAGTTATATT
>Ga0209064_1001125_pt1 | contig 47216 bp, 40 predicted proteins | sample Inofromicrocosms_FD_187498 | JGI IMG/M metagenome (GOLD analysis project Ga0209064, IMG submission 187498) | Mouse cecum microbial communities from Vienna, Austria - Inoculum for glucosamine and mucus D2O microcosms (SPAdes) (version 2) | ecosystem: Host-associated > Mammals > Digestive system >...
CGGCCGGCCAGCAGCCCGTCAGGGCCGCCCCCATCGTAGCCTCCTCGCAATGGAAGATAAAGAGAGCCGCCCTTGCGGGGCGGCTCTAACTGTAATGGGGCGTTCGTTTGTTAGCATCGAGGACAGAGGGCAAGGAATCCGTCCGCGATAGCACGTGAAGGGGCTCATTTGCTTAGCTCAAGATGACCAGGAGCCCTTTTCCGAGAGAAAGAAGGAGATCGTGAGCCAAATGAATGCAAAGCCCGCTCCCCTGCGTGTGGCCGCAGTGATGCTGGCCGCGCTGCTGGCGCTGTGCGCAGCTGCGGTAGCGGCAACGCCGGGGGAGGCCCATGCCGCCCAGGAACCGGCTTACGCCATGTATTACAGCGACGGCACGCTTGTCTTTCAGCGGGGCGATACGCCCGACGCCTCTCACGGCAAGCTTAAGTCAAAAACTGCCAATGTGGAGAAGGCGAGTGTCACGGCTACAGACGACCCTTTTTTCGGTTTGTGGGGTGCTGGAACTCATGACGCTAAGAAAGTCATCTTCAAGGATCGCATTCGCCCGGCTTCTCTTCGATACTGGTTTGCCGGCATGCAAAAATTGAAGACCATCGAGAATATCGGCAACCTCGACACCTCGCGCGTGACCAGCATGTGCGGTATGTTTGAGTGGTGCAAACAGCTTAAGAGCGTCGACTTGTCCGGCTTCGACACAAGTCGAGTGACCGATATGTCCTATATGTTCACGGAGTGCCGCAACCTGCGTACGCTGGACTGCTCCTCCTTCGACACGTCGAAGGTAAAGGATATGTATGCGATGTTCTTCAATTGTTTCAAACTCACTTCCCTGAACGTAACCAGCTTCAATACGACTAAAGTTAAGAATCTCAGCTGCATGTTCTGCGGTACCGACAAACTGAAGAAGATCGACCTGTCGAGTTTTACGGTCACGAAGAAGACCTATGCCTCCCTCTTCCACAGCCTCTACCAGTGGACGCCGGGAAATAAGACCATCGTGGTGAGCACCGCTTTCAAGAACTCCCTTGATCTGACGTATGAGCTGAACAAGGGGAAGCTCAATGGCCTCAACTATGTGTTTTCCACCAAGAAGGCGCGGTCGACGAACAAGAAGGTTCTCACCGTGACCAAGCTGGGCGTGGCATCGGTGAAGGGTGTGGGCACCGCGAAGCTGAAGGGTCCGCGAGCAACCTATACCGTGAAGGTGGTTCCCGCGCAGGCCACCTCCAAGAAGCCGGCAGCGACCAAGAAGGGCTTCACGGCGAAATGGAAGAAGCAGTCGGGTATCGATGGTTACAAGATTCAGTGGTCGACCGATAAAAACTTCAAGAAGACGGTGAAGTCCAAGGCAGTAAAGGGTGCCAAGAAGACCTCGCTCAAGGTGGGCAAGCTGGCGGCTAAGAAAACCTACTACGTGCGCGTGTGCTCCTACAAGAAGGTCGGCGGCAAGACCTATTGCTCTGCGTGGTCGAAGGCTCGGGCCGTGAAAACGAAATAGCCTGCTGTAGTCATACGGGGGCGCTCTGCCAGGCGGGGTGCCCCCTCCCGTTTAGTTGGAGGGGAGCGCCCGCTGCGGAAAGGCGGCGGGCGAGGGGCTGTTGCGGGAATCACAAAAGGGCACCATGCCCTTTCGAGAGAGGAACCGATTGGAGGTCAACCATGGTTGAAACTACGCTGGCGCTGCCGAAGCGCACGATGGCGACGATGTTGTCGCTGCTGCTGGCGTTCTCGCTGCTGGGGACGACGCCGGCGGCCTACGCTGCCGAGGGCGATGGGACGCCGCCGGCAACCGAGGAGCAGCCGACGCAGCCGAACGGCCCGGCGGATTCGGAGAAGCCGGTTGTCGAGGAGGCGCCCAAGCCGCTCGCATTCAAGAGCGCGAAGGTGTCCAAGGCGCTCGGTGCCAAGGCGTTCACCAACAAGCTCGTCAAGCAGAAGTCCGTGAAAGGCAAGCTCACCTATACTTCTTCCAATAAGAAGGTGGCCACCGTGAGCGCCAAGGGCAAGGTGAAGGTAAAGGGCATCGGCACCACCACGATCAAGGTGAAGTCGAAAGCGGTGAAAGGCTCGCCGGCCCAATCGGCGAAGTACACGCTGACGGTGAATCCCAAAGCCACCGCTATCAGCAAGACCCAGGGCGCGGTGAAGGGCTTCTCGGTGACGTGGAAGGCGCTCTCGACCACCCACGCCGACGGCTACCAGATCCGCTATGCCCCCACCAAGGCCATGACCGACGCCAAGAAGGTGACGGTAAAGAAGGCAGCCAGCACGTTCAGGCTGGTGACGGGGCTCAAGAACGGCGACAAGTACTACGTGCAGGTGCGTGCCTACAAGAAGGCGAAGGGCAAGACCTATTACGGCGCCTGGTCGAGGGCCAAGAAAGTGACGACCGGTCTGAACAGCGGAGATGAAAAGCTCGACGCCATCATCGGCAAGCTGCTCGCTTCCAAGAAGCTGAAGAGCGGCTCGTCGGATAAGCGCCTGCGCGCATGCTTCAACTACGTGGCGAAGATGCGCTACATCCGCACCTACGAGAACCCGAAGGGCAACTGGTCGGTCCCCTTCGCCAAGGAGATGTACAACAACAACGGCGGCAACTGCTATCGCTATGCAGCGCTGTTCTGCTGGCTGGCTCGCGGTTTGGGTTACGACGCCAAGGCGGTGAAGGGGTCGGTGCCGAGCCGTTCCCAGGGCCGTGCGCCCCATGGTTGGGTAGAGATCAAGGTGGATGGGAAAACCAAAGTCTGCGACCCCGAGATGGTGCACGTGCTGAAGGGCTTCAATCTGTACATGATGACGTACAAGAGCGCCCCGATGAGCTACCGGAAATCGAAGTAGCCGCAGGAGTAAGATCGGTGTCGGCGTCCTCGATGCAGGCGCTATCGAGGCCGCTGCAACTACTCGACGTGGAGCTCTGTGAAGCGCGTCAAGATCAAGAAGCGACACCGGCAGATGTGACGTAGTTTCGCGGGGAGGATCAGATCCTCCCCGCGTCGCGTTTGGCGCCCCGTGAGGATGCCGGGCCTTTGCCCGTGCGTATTTACAGCCCGTATTCCTTGAGAAGACGAGTCCGGACGTCGGCATCGACCGCCGCCCGCTGGGCATCAACCGTTCGGCCCTCGGCGAACAGCCGCTCCATGAGCGCGGCCATGGCGGCCTCGCCTTCCGACCGGCCCTCGGCAAGGCCTTCCGACCGACCCTCGGCAAGGCCTTCCGACCGGCCCTCGGCAAGGCCTTTTGACCGCCCGTCCTCGTAGCTGATGCGGGCCTGGATGCGGGCGTCGTCCTCCACGGTGAGAAATGGCATCATGCTCTCCTTCCACCTCGCATTGGCGTTGGCCTCGGCCATTTCGCTCTCGATTAAGTCGATGAGTTCGTCGTTTCCTGGAGCGCGGCCAGTGTCCACAAATGCGAGTAAATCGCGTAGTGGGCCTGCGGCAACTTCACGCCATCGACTCGCGTCAAGGATAACCCATCGGAAGCCATGCCTGCAATCGAAATCCAGCGCTTCGCGACAGCAGATGTCCAGCGTGCTGATAGGGAGCTTCGTTCCGAGGAAGTCTCCCGTGCAAATGAAGGCCACATAGGTCTCGGGTAAGAGGTCGTAGTCTCTTCCTTTGCCGAGGGCAGTCACATCGAGCGATGCCTGGTAATAACGCAGTCGTCGCGCTAGGCGTCCTTGCTGGTAGGTTTGCACCTCAACATCGTAGGTGCGCCCGTCGGCCGCCATCATCGCATCCAGTCGCACGCCGTGGCTCCCCAAGCGTGGCTCGATGGACTGCTCGGTGACGATGTTCTCCACTTCTGTCACCTTCAGGCCCAGCACCCGCTCGACCACCCCTTTGCATATCTCTTCGTTGCCCATAAGGTGCTGGAACATCGGGCCGTCGGTGAATGTCAGATCGCGTATCTCCATGGTTGCCTCCCCTGCCTCGCGTTTCGGCCAGCATACCTCCGCAGAACCGTCGAACGGTTCCCGCGCTGTCCCGGAGCGGGCCGTCCGTCAGCCGTCTCGGAACCGTTTCAAAACCGTCCCGAAACCGCACAACGGCCGATGCCGGGTTAGCTCAGGGAGTCGCAAGAAGGCGAGGGGCTGCACGAGGGAAGCTCTTCTTCCCCAGGCGAACTCCGGTTTCGGATAAATATGGAATCTGGCATTGTTCTCGCAGGTCAAATGTGGTTACAATAGGCCCATCAGAGAGAGTGAATGATTGGGGAATCATCCATGGATAGAACTGTCTCCGCGCTGATGCGGCGCGGCGTGGCATTTGCACTGTCTGCGGTGCTGGCGGCCGGGGCTCTGGGAGCGCCGGCCGCATTCGCCTACGCTGCCGAGGGCAACGCCGCCGATACACCGGCGACGGGTACGCCTGCTCCCGACGCGCCCGCACCGGAAGCGCCCGCACCCGACGCGCCGTCCGCCGATGGCGATGCGACCGTCGATGGTTCTGGCGGAGGTGCTGCCGGCAACTCGCCGTCGGCTGACGATGTTCCGGCAAAGCCCGCCGCCAAGGCTGCCACGAAGGTGTCGGGGCTGAACCGGACTATTTCTAAGAAGCCCTCCGGCACCATTAAAGACACCATCAAGGTGTCTCCGGCCGGCAAGCGCACAGTGCAGCTGCAGCTGTACAACGGCGCCGCGAAGAAATGGAAGACCCGCGCCACCTTCACGACCAACAGGGCGGGGAAGGTCACGCTGAAGTACCCCGCCGACTGGAAAAAGAAGAACACCACGAAATGGCGCGTGGTGGTAAAGGCCGCCGATACCGCCAAGCAGTACGTGAGCAAAACGGTGCAGGTGACCACCTACAACCGCTCCACGGTGAAGCTGAAGGCCAAGAGCGCCGTTATCATGGAGGCATCCACCGGCCAGGTGTTCTACGCCAAAGCCCCCGACACGAAGCGCCAAAACGCCAGCACCACCAAGATGATGACGGCGCTTCTGGTGCTCGAGCGCAACAAGCTGAGCGCCCCGGTGGCCATCACCAAGCAGGCGGCCACCACTGACTACTCCAACCTGGGCGCAAGGGCCATTGGCGACGTGACCACGGTGAAGAACCTGCTGTACATGACGCTTCTGCCCTCCGACAACGGGGCTGCCGAGGCCCTGGCCATCCACACGGCCGGCAGCGAGAAGGCGTTTGTGGCGCTCATGAACGCGCGGGCCAAGGAGCTCGGCTGCACGCACACCTCGTTCAAGAGTCCCCATGGCCTTACCCGGAAAGGCCACGGCTCCTCGGCGCGCGACCTGGCGAAAATCGCCCGGGTGGCGCTGAAGAACCGCACCTTCGCCAAAATCGTGAACACCAAGTCGTACCGCTTCACCACGAGCCGGGGCAACAGCTACACGATGAAGACCACCAACAAGCTGCTCGGCAAGACGGCGGGTATCCGCGGCGTGAAGACCGGCTACACCGACGCCGCCGGCCATTGTTTCGTGGGCGCCTTCAAGTACAAGGGCAAGACCTACCTGACCGTCGTGCTCGGCTCGCCTTCGAGCGATCAGCGCTGGAGCGACACGAAGGCGCTGCTAAAATACGTGAAGAAGTACTTCTAGGAGAAGGGAAGACGTGTGAAGAACCTGAAGGCCCGCAAGGGAATGGCCGCGCTGGTGACTATCGCCTTGGTCGGATCGACGATGGCCCTCGCGCCGTCCGCAGCGTACGCTGCGGACAAGGGGTCTGATCAGACCCCCAAGAACGCTTCTATGGCCAAAGTGCAGAAGGCAAAGACGAAGATTTCCAAGCTGAGCAGCGATCAGAAATCGATCACGGTCAAGTGGAAGAAGCTCAGCTCCTCGAAGGCCGACGGCTACCAGGTGCGCTACGCCGCCAACAGCACATTCAAGAAGGCCAAGACCGTGAAAGTGAAGAAGGCCTCTACTGTCAAAGCCGTCCTGAAGAAGAAGGGCGTGAAGCCCTTCACCACCTACTACGTGCAGGTGCGTGCTTACAAGAAGGTGGGCAAGAAGACCGTTTACAGCCAGTGGTCGGCTACCAAGACGGCCACCACGAAGGCCAAGGCCAACACCGGGGACAAGAAGCTCGATAAGAAGATCAACAGCATCCTGGATAAGAAAATCAAGAAGACCGGCGACGCGGGCTTGAAGAAGGCCTTCGACTACGTGGCCAAGCTGCCCTACGGCACCAAGGGTGCGACGAAGCCGAAGGGGAAGTGGGCCGTGACCGGCGCCAAGAAGATGATCTCCAACAAGGGCGGCAACTGCTACGAGTCGGCGGCGCTGTTCTGCCAGCTGGCGAAGGCCATGGGGTACAACGCCAAGGCTGTGGCCGGCAAAACCTCTGGTCGCCCTCACGGCTGGGTGGAGATCAAGGTGTCTGGCACGTGGTACGTATGCGATCCGAACAACACCACCACATTGCTGAAGAGCCCCAATTCCAAGATTGCCAAGCAGATCGTGGAGGAGAAGGGCTTGGCCCTGGACTCGTGCCTGTTCATGCAGCCTAAGTCCGACACGCTGTTCGTGTACAGCAAGTAGGCCCGCGCGACAGAATCGGACGGAGCTTCCCGTGGTCTTCAGTTCCCTCACATTTCTCTGCGTGTTTCTACCCGTGGTGTTCCTGCTGGCCCTGGCCATCAGGAACATCCGGTGGCAGAACGTCATGCTCATGGTGGCGAGCTTGCTGTTCTACGCCTACGGCGAGCCGGCCTACGTGGTGCTCATGATCGTCATCTCGGTCATGTCCTACGTTTTCGGCCGTGCCATCGGGGCGACCGAGGTGCCCTCGCGGCGCAAGCTGTACGCGGGCATCGCCATTTTGGTGGCCCTTGCCTGCCTCGGCATCTTCAAGTACGGCGAGTGGTTCACCGGCATGCTCGGCCAGCTTATCGGCGAGTCCATGGCCATCGCCGGCATCGCGCTGCCCGTGGGCATCTCGTTCTATACGTTCCAGGCCATCTCCTACATCATCGACGTGTACCGGCGCGATGTGCCGCCGCAGCGCAATCTGCTGCACGTGGTGCTCTACATCTCGTTCTTCCCGCAGCTCATCGCCGGCCCCATCATCCGCTACCACGATGTCGACCAGCAGCTGGCGCACCGCACCATCACCTGGGAAGGGGTGTCGGTGGGCCTTAAGCGCTTTATCGTGGGCCTGGCGAAGAAGGTGCTCATCGCCGACGTGCTGGCGGTGGCCGTCGATGCCATCTTCGGCGCCGAGCTGGGCGACGTGACGGCGCCGGCGGCGTGGCTCGCGGCGTTCGCCTATCTGCTGCAGATCTACTTCGACTTCAGCGCCTATTCCGATATGGCCATCGGCATTGCGCGCATGTTCGGTTTCACCTACTTGGAGAACTTCAACTACCCGTTCACGTCCACGTCCATCCAGGAGTTCTGGCGCAAGTGGCACATCTCGCTGTCCACGTGGTTCAGGGAGTATCTCTACATCCCGCTCGGCGGCAACCGCAAGGGCCGTCCGCGCACGGTGTTCAACAAGTTCATGATCTTCTTCTGCTGCGGCCTGTGGCACGGCGCGGCCTGGACGTTCGTGGTGTGGGGCCTCATCCACGGCTTCTTCCTGCTTTTGGAGGAGTACCTGCCCATTCGCAAGCTGCCCAAGCCCGTGGGCTGGGTGTACGCCATGCTCGTGGTCATGCTCGCCTTCGTGCTGTTCCGCGCCGATACCTTCGAGCAGGGACTGCACTTCCTCAGCCAGATGTTCGTCGGCTGGGGGCCGCTGACGAGCGAGGCGCAGGTGCTGCTCATGGGGCAGCTCACGCCCCTGTTCCTGTTCACGCTCGTGCTCGGCGCCATCGGCTCGTTCCCGTGGCTGCCGAAGCTGAAGGAGCGCCTGGCAACGCTTTCCGTTCCCGCCCAGCGCCGCGCCGATGCCCTTGCCAGCGTAGCCTGCCTGGGGCTTTTGGTGTTATGCCTGGTCACGCTGGCCGGCGGTGCCTACAGTCCGTTCATTTACTTCAGGTTCTAGGAGGTGGCGAAGATGGCGAAGACGGCGAGAACCTACAACGACATCTCGAAGAGCCTGGACGCGTCGCCGCCGGTGCGCGCGGTGTTTTCGGTGCTCGTGTTCGCGGTGCTGCTGCTTCCGCTCGTGGGCATGGCGTGGGCCCCGACCGAAGAGTCGGTGGAGAATCGCGAGCTGGCCTCGTGGCCGGCGCTCTTCGATGAGGAGTCGGGCCTGAATGCCGACATGCTGTCCCAGATGGGCGACTACTTCTCCGACCACTTCGCCTACCGGGTGCCCATGATTGATGCGGGCGCTCATCTGTACGCGGGGCTGTTCGGCGTGTCCACGGCCGACACCGTGGTGGCGGGCACCGACGGGTGGCTGTACTACGCCGGTACGCTGAACGATTACCAGAACCGCGCGCCCTTGCGCGAGGGCCAGCTGCGCAACATCGCCCACAACCTGCGCATGCTGCAGGACTACTGCGAGGAGCGCGAGGCCGCCTTCCTGTTCACCGTGGCCCCCGACAAGAACAGCCTGTACGGGGAGCACATGCCCTTCTACTATCCGGGTGTGGCTTCCGACGATATGGATCGTCTGGCCGCGGCGCTGGCCGAGGCCGGCGTGAACTACGTGGATGTGCGCGCGGCGCTGGCGGCCTCCGACGAGCGCCTGTACTTCCTGCGCGATTCCCACTGGACCGAGAAGGGGGCGCTTGCCGCCCACGACGCGCTTGCGGCGGCCGGCGGCTTCGCGACCGTCGGTATTACCGAGGCCGACTTGCGCGAGGTCGACGACTATACGGGCGATTTGGCCGCGATGCTCTATCCGCTCTCGCCCGACCCGGAGCCTAACTGGTACGCAGAGGGCGTCAACGACGGCACCGGTGATGCCGGCACGCTGCGCAGCGGGTCGAAGTGGCGCTTCACCGAGGGCGCATCGGTGGAGGACTCCACGGTGGCAACCGAGCCGGCCGAGGGGGCCTTCGGCGAGACGGCCGCGGGAAACGGTGGCCTGCTCATGTTCCGCGATTCGTTCGGCAACAGCCTGATACCGTACCTGGCCTGCGAGTTCTCGTCGGCTACCTTCAGCAAGAAGCTCCCCTACAACGCCTTGCTCGTGGAAAGCGAGCAGCCGAGCACGGTCATCGTCGAGCGCGCCCAGCGCCACGTGGACCTGTTCGCCGAGCAGGCCCCGCTCATGGTGTGCCCCTCGTTCGACTTCCCCGAGGACGCGACGCTGGAGGAAGGCGAGGGCACCACGACCTGCGAGTCGTCCGAGAACGGCCCGCTTGCCTGCTTGCAAGGCGCGATCGACGGGATTCAGCTGGCAGCCGATGACGAGGTGGTTGTGCGCCTGACCGACGAGGAGGGGGCTGCGCTCACCTATCGGGCCTTCCTGCTCAGCGACGAGGAGACGGGAAGCGATCAGGGCTGGTGCGTGTACGCGAGCCGCGATCTGTGGGCCGATCAGGCCGTCATCGCCGAGGTGATCGTGCAAAACGAAGACCATGCGCATCTGCTGGGCACGTTCGACGTGGCCTTCGAGGCGTAGGAGATAGAAGGAGCGGCGCCTCGGCGCCCGGAGAGCGGGATCGCGCGGCGTGGTCCCGGCGGGGCTTTTGCCCCGAGAAAAGGAGAACAGCTATGAAGATGTCGAAGAGCGCAGCGGTGCTGGGTTTGAGCCTGTGTCTGGCCATGGGCCTGCTGCCGGGTTGCGGCGGTGCGCCGGAGGCCGAGGGCAATGCCGATGCGCCGGCTCAGGCCGAGCAGAGCCAAAAGGACCAGGAGGCTGCCGAAAAGGTGGAGGCCGAGAAGAAGGCCGCCGACGAGAAGGCTGCCGCAGCGAAGGAGGCGGCCGAGAAAGAGGCGGCCGAGAAGAAGGCCGCGGAGGAGAAGGCCGCCAAGGAGGAGTCCGAGAAGAAAGCGGCAGAGGAGAAGGCTGCCAAGGAAGCCGCCGAGAAAAAGGCTGCCGACGAGAAGGCTGCCGCCGAGGCGGCCGAGAAGGCTGCCGCCGAGGAGAAGGCGGCAAAGGCCCAGGCGCAGAAGTCGACGAAGAAGTCGTCGAGCTCCTCGACGAAGAAATCCGAGAAGAAGTCCTCTTCAAGCGAGAAGAAATCCGAGAAGAAGTCGGAGAAGAAGCCCGAGAAGAAATCCGAGAAAAAGACGGAGAAGAAGTCCGAGAAGACCGAGAAGCCCAAGAAGGACAACAAGGTCGATCAGGGCGATGATAGCTGCATCGATCCCGACGACCTGGTTCTGAAATAGAGCGAATCGGCCTGAATGGGAGCGGCTCGTCTCTCGGCCCTATCGGGCGTCCGTCGTCAGGGCGGGCGCCCGATTGTTTTCGTTGCCAAACGTCAGATACTGCTTTATGCTGGTAAAACGCACCGTATTAAGGTGAATTTCCGCTGCGCTCCCGCTCAAGGAGGCCTCCTATGAGTCTTTTGCTCGACGCTCTGACACGCCGCCGCTTTCTGTGGCTTTCGGCGCTTGCCGGCGGTACGCTCGTCTTGGGAGGCTGCTCTGACGAACCGCGCGAGCAGGCGCCTTCCTCTACGACGTTCGACGAGGAAGAGCCGGCTGCTGGCGAGGGCGCGGGCGGCAACGACGCCACCTCGGCGGAAAACGATGCCGAAGTGGTGCGCTCTCGCGTGGACGCCATGACCCTGGAGCAGAAGGTGGCCCAGCTGTTTGTGGTGGCGCCGGAGGCCCTGGTGGAAGACGTGGCCCAGGTAACGGCTGCCGGCGATATGACCCACGAGGGCGTGAAGGCCCATCCTGTGGGCGGCATCGTGTACTTCGCCCAGAATCTCATCGATCCCGATCAGACTACCGAGATGCTTGCTAACGTGAAGCACTTCTACTCGGAGGACGGCAACATCGCGCCGTTTCTGGCCGTCGACGAAGAGGGCGGCACGGTGGTGCGCATCGCCGACAACGAGGCCTTCGGCGCGCAGAACGTGGGCGATGCGAGCGCCCTGGGGGCGGCGGGCGATCCCTCGGCGGCTAAGGAGGCGGCTGAGAAGATCGCCGACTACCTGAAGCCCCTCGGCTTCAACCTCGATTTCGCGCCCGTGTGCGACGTGGTGGATCCTGCGCGCAGCGACACCATGGGTCTGCGCTCGTTCTCCTCCGATCCGGCAGTGTGCGCCGATATGGTGCGTGCCGAGGTGGAGGGCTTCCTCGGCCAGGGCATGCTCTGCTGCGCGAAGCACTTCCCCGGCATTGGGGCGGCGGCAGGCGACTCCCATGACGATGCCATCACCATCGAGAAGACCGTCGATGAGCTGCAGGAAACCGACCTGGTGCCCTTCAAGGCGGCTATCGAGGCCGGCGTGCCCCTTATCATGGTGGGGCATCTGAACCTGCCGAACATCATCAGCGACGGGGTGCCCGCGCCTTTAAGCGCAGTGGTGGTGCAGGATCTTCTACGCGACACCCTGGGGTATGCCGGCGTCATCGTCACCGATTCGCTTTCCATGGGGGCTATCACGAACTACTACACGCCGGCCGAGGCGGCTGTGGCGGCGCTCAGGGCGGGTTGCGACATTCCGCTTATGCCCGAGCGCTTCGGCGAGGCCTATCAAGGCGTGCTCGATGCGGTAGCCGCCGGCGATCTTACCGAGGAGCGCATCGACGAATCGGTCACGCGCATTCTGGCGGCTAAGCAGCGCACCATCGGGCTTTAGGCCTCTTCCCACACTTTCACCAGGCAGTATTTCTCCTGCTCGCCTCCGATGGGGGTGTAGTCGATATTGCTGAAGGACACGGCCCGCTTGCCCAGGTGGGTGGATGCCAGGAAATCGCCGTAGTCGTTGGCGCCGTTCTCGGCAGCCAGCGGGAATACGCGCCGACCGGCCAGGTCGATGGCGCACAGGTTCGTCTGCGAGCGGATCATGAGCCAGTTTCCGCACCAGCTCGGTGCTGAACGGGGCTCGCGGGCGAAATGGAACCAGGGCACCTGGCTGTAGGCCCGCGTGGCGGGGTTTACGGCCTCAATGGAAACCGAGTGCTGGGCGTCGGTGCTGGTGTTCTCGGTTTCCCCATCGCTTGCCAGCGCGTTGGCTACAGGCTCGTAGGGCAGGTAGGTGCCCAGATTGGCAATGCCGTCGCCGTAGCTGTAGATGCCGTCGAAGACGAAGGTGAACCCGTTTGGCGCCCAGCTGCACTCCATAGGCTTCATGGACGAGGGCAGCACGCAGGCATCGGTCACGGCGCCGGTGGTGCCGTCGATGCGGGTCATCTGGTAGTAGGTGCCGCTCGTGCGGGCGCGCGGCGTGGCGATAATGGCGTCGCCGCAGGAGGTGGGGGCGCAGGCCATGCGACCCTGGGACTCGTAGACCACCTCGGCCGCGTCGGTGCCGAAGGCGGCGCGCTTGAGCAGCGAGTCTTCCACGCGGGCGTTGCCGTCCAGCTGGGGCAGGCGTTGCCAGTAACCGTAGTCGCCAGAGCAGGCCAGTGTGGGCATTTCCCAGTTGACGTCGCCCTCGTCAAGCAGTTTCGCCTCGCCGAGTCCCTTCTTGCTGCGCGCAGCGGCGTACACGCGCCACACGCCGTCCAGAATGTCGGCCTCAGTCCAGATGGCGCCTGCGGCGTTGGCCCGCACATCGTAAATCTCGAAGCCCTCTTCCTCGGCTATGGCGTGCTCGAGCACGGTGACGCACTTGCCCGACTTCAGGTTCAGAAGACCCATCTCCACGAGGGGCTTGCCCGTCTCGGTGGGAAGCAGGCAGGCGGCGATGTCGTCGTCGCAAGCCCAGACGAGCGAGCCATAGGGCAGCTTGATGGTGGTGTTCGCCACGACGGGGGCGTCGGCGTCCTTGACGCTCTCGAAGTCGTTCGAGCTGACAACGGAGGATTCGGGCACGCTTAAGGTGGCAGTTCCGTCGGAGTCGCGCGATTGGCTGGCTCCGTAGGCCGCCCCAGCGCCCATGAGGGCGAGCGCGGTTACGCCGGCTACGCCGTACAGGAAGTGGCGTCGGGTCAAGGTGAGCTCGCGGCCGCCGGGCAGGGTGATTTCCCGGGCCGGCACCTCCGCGGCGCGACGATGCGGAGCCGCTCCCTTGCGCACGCGCACGGTTCGGCCCGAAGGGGCGGAATCGTGGGAGCGAGACGGCCGGGAAGCGCCTCGGGCGGCGCGGGGGGTATGGGATGAAGCACGGGCCGAGGCGTTTTTCTGGGCGCCGGCGGCGCGGGGGGCCGTGGGCCGCGTGCGGGGGGTTCTTCTCTGTGGCATGGGTGTATTGTGTCATTTCCCATACACATCGGCGACCGTTCGGCGCTAAACGCTACAATAAACGCAAACACGACCGCCGGGCTGATATATACCGAGGCAGCGAAATAATCGCAGGTCAAGGCTCATTTCAGCTTGGGTACCCGCAGTTGCAACCAGCGAGCCGCAAGGAGTATCTCATGAGCAACGAAACACGACGCATTCTGCTCGTCGAGGACGAGAAGGCCATTCGCGATGCGGTGACCGCCTATCTGGAGCGCGAGAATTACTGGGTGACCGCCGTCGGCGACGGCCAGGATGCCCTGGAAGAGTTTCAGAAGCACCACTTCGATCTGGTGATCCTCGACCTGATGCTGCCCCGCGTACCCGGCGAGCGCGTCTGCCGCGTCATTCGCGACACGTCGGACGTGCCCATCATCATGCTCACCGCCAAGGGCGAGGTGGAGGATCGCATCATCGGCCTGGAGCTCGGTGCCGACGACTACCTGGTGAAGCCCTTCAGCCCCCGCGAGCTGGTGGCCCGCGCCCGCGCCCTGCTGCGCCGCGTGCACGCCGATTCCGAGCCCCAGCGCGAGGTACTCGAGTTCGGCGAGCTGACCATCGACGTGTCGGGCCACAAGGTGCTTGTCTCCGGCGAGGAGATCGACCTCACGGCCAGCGAGTTCAAGCTGCTCACCACGCTGTCGCGCTACCCGGGCCGCGTGTACTCCCGCATGGAGCTCGTGGAGAAGGTGCTCGGCTACGACTTCGAGGGCTATGAGCGCACTATCGACTCCCACGTGAAGAACCTTCGCGCCAAGATCGGCGACAATCCCCGCAGCCCGAAGTGGCTCCACACCGTCCATGGGGTGGGCTACCGCTTCGAGGATCCCACCAAGCAGTAGCCGCCCGGGAGCCGACCGCGATCGGGAAACCGAGGGTCGCGGGAGGTCCGGCTGTTCCGTCCGATCCCGTCGTCCGCGGCGCCTGCGCCCGGCCGGTTTGAAGGAGCCCTATGACTGAAGCGGAAGACAAGCCGCGCATTCTGGAAACTGCTGAAGAGGTCGCCCCGCCGGCGGCCTCTTCGCCGTCTCGGGCGCGCAAAACGAAGAAGCGCCGGCGCCTGCGCTGGTCCGATTTCTCCTACACTACGCGAGTGACCCTGGCTTTTGCCCTTATCGCTGCTATGACGGCGCTCGTGGCCATTGGCGTGGTCTCCTTTGTGTGGGAGCAGCATTTCCGCACGTACACGGCCGACAATATGAAGACACTCTGCGAGACTACCGCTGATCGCATCGCGGTGCTGTACAAGAAGGTGGAGGAGGCCTCCGGCGACGAGAACGTAGATCCGCTGCGCAACGAGGAGGTGACCAAGCCCGCCGCCCAGGCCGCCGAAATCACGAGCGGCGTGGGCGTGAAGGTGGTCGATGCGCGCGGGGGCACGCCCTTCGATTCGTCGTGGGTGGTGGACGAGAACGACGGTGGCCACGAGCGGTCGCTGGAGCCGCCCGATGAGACCCAGGTGGCGCAGTCGCCCATCATGGTGGATGGCAAGCGTGTCGGCAGCGTGCGTCTGTGGGTGTACGGGTCGGAGGCCCTCATGCGCCAGCCCGACCAGGAGTTCCGCGATAATTCCTACCAGGCCATGTTCATTGCTGCGGCCGTGGCCATCGTGCTGGCCTCCTGCATCGGCTTTCTATTCGCCCGCAACCTCGTGGCCCCCATCAACCGCATCATGGGAGCTGCCCGCGCCATCGGCGACGGCGACCTGTCGGCGCGCACGAACCTGCGGGGAGAGGACGAGGTGGCCCGCCTCGGCGAGACCTTCGACGCCATGGCCGAATCGGTGGAGAAGGACCGCGACCTGGAGCGGCGTCTCACCACCGACGTGGCCCACGAGCTGCGCACGCCGCTCATGGCCATCCAGGCCACGGTGGAGGCCATGGTCGATGGCGTCTACGAGGCCGACGAGGAGCGCCTCGTCACGGTGAATTCCGAGATCCAGCGCTTGTCGCGCTTGGTGAACGCGCTCTTGAAGCTGTCGCGCCTGGAGAACCGCGCCGACCCCATGAAGGAAGAGGTGGTGAACGTGGGCGAGCTCATCGCCGGCATCATCGCCACCCACGAGATGTTCGTCTCCGATTCCGGCCTTACGATGGAGTACGACGCCCAGCCCGACGTGATGGTGGTGGGCGACGCCGACATGATCCGCCAGGCTACGGCCAACCTCATCTCCAACGCGGTGCGCTACACGCCCGAGGGCGGGCACATCACCGTCTCGGTGAGGAAGGGCGACATCATGGCATCCATTGCCGTGAAGGACACGGGTATCGGCCTGACCAAGGAAGAGGCCCGCATGGTGTTCTCCCGCTTCTGGAGGGCCGACGCCGGCCGCAACCGCGAGAGCGGCGGTTTGGGTGTGGGCCTGGCCGTGGTGAAGGAGATCGTCGATCGCCATGGCGGCTGGGTGCAGGTGGAGGGCGAGAAGGACAAGGGAGCCTGCTTCACCATCCACATCCCGCTTTACGACGAGGACGCCGAGAAGCACCGCGCCTTCGGCTCCGGCAAGAAGCGCTCGTCCCATAAGAAGCAGCCTAAGGCGGCGAAGTAGCTCAGCCTCTGCGCTCTTCGCCATAGCGGCTCAGGATGGAGAACGGCTGGGATGCGCTGCATGGACAGGAAACGGCTCCCTGAGGGGAGCCGTTTCGCTGGGGAGGGTGAAATGCGGTGACCTACAGATCGCCAGCCAGACGGCGGGCGATGTGGCGGCCCTGGGTGGAGGAGCGGCCGCAGGCCAGGCCCACCACATATTCGGGATAGGTGCCTGCGAACAGGCTGCCCGAGCAGTCGCCGGCGGCGTAGAGGCCTTCAATCACGGCACCTTCGGTGTTCAGCACCTGCATTTCCTCGTTGATGGTCAGGCCGTCGATGGTGGTGAGCAGCGAGCCGCCATACCAGCATCCGTAGAAGGGCGCCTGGCGAATGGCAGAGAGACGGTAGGCCTCCTTGCCGAAGTCCTCGTCAGCTTGATCGTCGAACAGTTCGTTGTAGCGGTCCACCTGGGCAAGGAAGTTCTGCTTTGCCTCGCCGGCGAAGCCGAGCATGTCAGCCAGCTCCTCAAGGGTGTCGGCCTTCTTCATGATACCGGGCTCCAGGGCCGCAGCGCACAGCTCGTCGACGCTCGCTCCCTTGCGAATGCGGTCGGTGGTGAGTCGCGCGCATCCGGCCTGGGCGAAGCGGTCGATGTCGGCGGGAGCGTTGCCGTCGAAGACCTGGCAGAAAACACCGCCCGGCTGCAGAGCGCTCGCATTGCAGATATTGTCATAGGGCAGCGACTCGTTGGTGAAACGCACGCCGTTGCGGTTCACAGCCATGAAAGGCTGGCTTCCCATGTTCAGCTGAACGATGGTGCCGGGGAAGATAGCGTCCTCGCCCGAGCCGATGTATCCGGCGTCTACTCCCACGTCTACCGCGCCGCGGTTGAAGATCATGGGGCAGGGTACCTCGTCCATGGTCGCGCCAGCCCACAGGGCCGCCTTGATGCCCGAACCGTCGCACATCATGGAATAGCTGTTAGCCGTCACGCACCGGGGAACGTTGGGCTGCAGGGCCTCGATCATAGTCGGATTGGCCGCGTAGCCTCCGGTGGCCAGCAGTACGTTGGCGGCATTGATCTGCACGTAGCCGTCTTTGGTCTTGAAGATGGCTCCGGTCACCTTGGTTCCTTCCCCATCATGGACGAGCTTCACGAGCTCATGCTCGAAATAGATGGTATGGCCGGCTCCTTCGATGTACTGCTGATACACATTGTTGCGCAGATCGCCGGTATAATAAGGAGCATGCATGTGGTTCACTGTGGGAGCGAAGTAGCCATGGTCGGTTAGGTCGGGGGCGATCTCCAGATAGACGGTTTTGCCCGTGGCCTTCTGCACAAGATCGTCCACCCATTCAAAGCACTCGGCGGATTCGTCAAGCCACACCTTCAGCACCGAGCGGTTGGTGCGGCCGTTGGAATAGCGGGCGATCTCGTTCATTGTGCGGATCTTGTCGACTTCCTGACCAGCCTCTTTGGTGTACTTCGTGTTTACAGCGCCGAAGTATTCACGCGTATCCTGTACAGCGGTGTTCTTGTCGCAGACAATGAAGTCGAGGCCCAAATCGGTGGCCGTGGCCGCGGCAGCCAAACCCGCGCAGCCGGCACCGATGATGAGCAGGTCGGTGTCTTGGGCTGAGGTGATCTCGCTTTCCTCAACGGTCGGCTCTGCGCCAAGCCAGCTGGAATTGCTCTCGCTGCCGCCGGTATCGGAAAGCGCGGCGCTAGGTGTTTGGGGCGCGCAGCCGGCGAGGGCGGCCACTGATCCGAGTGTCGCGGCGGCGCCGAGGCCGAGGAATGAACGGCGAGAAAAATCCTTCGTCATGATAACCCTCCTGTGGTTCATGGTTGGGGCGCTTCCGGCGCACCCTCCGATTGGGAGCGACGGCTGCCCTTGTTGGGATTCAGGGGGTTGCCACCGCCTTGCCTATCATGGCAAAAAGGCGGCCAGGCATCTTCCTTCTCTGCAAGGGAGATGGCTCACCCGCAGCGGGTGAAATCGCTCGTCGTGACGGGAAAGCGCCCCGCTTGCCCTTCGGGGATTCTGCTTGGAGCTTATAATGGCACCGAGGAGGGATCATGCTAAACGCCTTTGTTCGCATACGCTCTTGGCTCATCGCCTGCACTGCCCTTGTGCTATATGAGTTGGCCCGCTGGGGTCTGAGTTTTTGGATTTATCCGACGTTCCATTCCGTCTTCCCCCTTGCGCGTGAGATAGGTACGGCCTCAGAGGTCTTCGCCTGCTTCGCGCTCCTTGCTATTGTGATGAACTACGGCCGGGGCGCCTTGGTGCTGAGGGTGTCCCATTGCCTGACTCCGTTGTTGGTCGTTGCGTCTCTCGGGATGATGTGCGTCGCTATCTCAATGGGGTCTGTGACGCTTCTTGTGATTGGGGCCGTAGCGTATGGCTTGGCCGCGCCGTGGTTCTATATAGCGGCCAGCGCTATGCTCATCGCGTTGAGCCCCGAAAAGGCGCTCCTTGCCGTTGGGACGGCGGCTGTGCTGCGGTGTCTGATCTCCGTTGCCACGGAATTCGTTCTGGCCGATGCGGTCACCGGCTATTTGGTGCAGGGCATTATCTGCCTCGCTTGCCTTGGGGTGTCGTGGAACGCGGCGCGGAGCATTCCCTCCATGCTCGACAACGAGGCTCCCGGTGCCGCCCCCTTGTTCGTCAATCCCCGTTCGTACATTCCTGCGGGGCATCCGCTGTTTACGTCGGTGGTGCTCTTGGGCGCCGTGCGCGGTATCGCGCTCACATACGGTTCAATTGCCAGCGTGCCGGTGCAGATGCCCCTCAACATCTTTCCGCTCGTGCTCATAATCGGGCTGTCGCTGCTTGCCCTTCGTCGCAGTCGGGCGCTGGACACGCTGTATCTGGGGGTGATCGTGTTGGTGCTCGCGGGCTTGACGCTTTTCTGCCCGACGCTGCTCTCGGCGCCTCGCTCGCCATTTGTCCAGCAGATACCTAATGTGCTGTTCAGTTCGGGTGCCGATTGTCTTGTTGCCCTGGCCCTTCTGGTGTCCAGCGCCATCGGGCGTCGCAACCCCGCAGACTTCTTTCGCATCGCGGCGCTCTACGAGGGCAGCATCTGCCTGGGCATTCTGGGTGGCGCTACCGTGGGGCACGGCCTCAATCTGCTGCTGCCCCAGCATCTTGAGGCGGTGGCTTGGGGGTTCTCTCTGGCCGCGGTGGCTTTTGCCTGCTACAACTTTCTCTTGCTGCGCTCCTTCAGTTTCGACGATGTCGTCTCCCGCGTGCGTCCGGTGGACGCCCCGCGTATCGTGCCTCCCTCGGAATCCTTCGATGAGCGCTGTCGGGCCATTGCCGAGGCCTTCGCGCTCACGCCGCGCGAGGCGGAAATCCTGCAATTCTACGCGCGTGGGCGCAGTACGGCGGTGGTGCAGGAGGAACTGGTGCTGTCGTACAACACGGTGAAGACTCATGTGCGGAATCTCTACAGGAAAACCGACGTGCACTCGCAGCAAGAGCTCATCGATCTGGTGGACGGATGGCCCTGTCGGGGGGAGTAGGCCTCTGCTATTGGTTTCGATGCGAGAAGAGGGGCCGCCGACGCTCCGATTCGTTCGCTTGTGCTGAAACCGTTGCCGTAGGGGCTCTTGTAGGGGAGGAGCCCCGTTTTCTGTGCCATAATGGACGGTACGGAAAAACGCGCTCGAAGTGCAGGTTTCGGGCGGGAGCCGAAGGGTGGCGGCCGCAGGCGCGGATGGGTTTTGCAGCCCATGCGCCCAGGGTCGGCATCGGGCTCACTTCAGGAGAAAGGGCATCCATGGCGGGAATCGACATCACTCCCGACGCGCAGGGCAAGGTGCGCGATCTGTACGATCTGGGCGACAGGCTGCTGCTGGTGGCCACCGACCGCATCTCGGCCTTCGACTACATCCTGGAAGACGAGATCCCCCACAAGGGCCAGGTGCTCACCCAGCTGTCGAAGTTCTGGTTCAACCTGCTCGACGGCGTGGTGGAAAACCACCTCATCTCCACCGACGTGGCCGACCTGCCCGAGCAGTTCCAGCCCTACGCCGACTACTTGCGCGGCCGCTTCATGCTGGTGCGCAAGGCCGACATGTTTCCCGCCGAGTGCATCGTGCGCGGCTATCTGGCCGGCAGCGGCCTGAAGGAGTACAACCGCGAGGGCACCGTGTGCGGCATCGCCTTGCCCGAGGGCCTCGTGAATTCCTCGAAGCTGCCCGAGCCCATCTTCACCCCCTCCACCAAGGCCGAGATCGGCGACCATGACGAGAACATCTCCTTCGAGCGTTTGGTGGAAATCCTCGGCGAGGAAGATGCCACGGCCCTGCGCGATCTGGCTTTGAAGGTGTACGCCACGGCCGCCGACCACGCAGCCGCCCGGGGCGTCATCATCGCCGACACGAAGTTCGAGTTCGGCCGCCTGGGCGATGCCATCATCCTGGCCGATGAGGTGCTCACCCCCGACTCGTCCCGCTTCTGGCCGGGCGACACCTACGAGGAGGGCGCCGACCAGCCCAGCTTCGATAAGCAGTTCGTGCGCGACTGGCTGACCGCGAACTGGGACAAGACCGGCAACCCGCCGCGCCTGCCCCAGGATGTCATCGACGCCACGTCCGCCAAGTACATCCAGGCCTACGAGACCATCACCGGCCAGAAATTCGACCCCGCGACTTTCTAGCGTCGCGCACCGCCCCCGTGCGGGCTCGGCCCGCCCAGCTCACCGAAGGAGAAACGAAGCAGCATGTCCCAGCGTAACCCCATGAACGAGCGCTACACCTCCGAGGAGCGCACCGGCGTGACCCGCAAATCGGCCGCATCAGCCAAGCCGAAGTCGAAGGCCGCCGCGTCGGTCACCGTGAAGTCGGCGAAGAAGACTCCCGAGCAGCGAAAGGCCGCCGAGAAGGCCGCCCGCAAGGAGGCCGCCGCCAAGCAGCGCGAGGTGGAGCGCAAGTACTACAAGCCCGACACCCCCCGCTACAAGCGCCTGCGCGCTATCTGGTGGGTGATGCTCATCGCGGCTATCGGCTGCACCACCTTGAGTTTCGTGGGCCAGGGCGCTCTGCCGCAGTGGCTCAGCGTGACTACGCTCATCGCGGCCTACGTGTTCATCATCGGCGCCTTCGTGCTCGATTTCTGGAAGATCAAGAAGGAGCGCGTGGCCTACCAGGAGCGCATGCTGGCCTTGGAGGAGAAGAACGCCAAGGCCGAGAAGCAGGCGCGCCGCGTGCAGCAGGCCAAGCAGGCGAAGGCGAAGGGCTCCGGCAAGAACCAGAACCGCCATGCGGCCCAGAAGGTCGGCGCCCAGGCCGCCGAAGAGGCGGCCGATGGCGGCGAGTCCGACGAGGCGCCGGTGAAGCCCCAGCGCCGAGGTCTGTTCGGCAGCGGATTCCGCCTTTCCAACCGCGAGAAGATGCAGGCCGAGAAAAAGGCCGCCCGCGAAGCCAAAGCCGCCGCGAAGAACGGCGCCGGCGCGTCCGACCAGCAGTAGCTTTCAAGGGGTGCCCGCGGGCGCCCCTTTGCGCGTCCCGCCGGGCAGGGTGCGGGACGCGCCTTTGTCCGTCCCCGCTCGTTCACTGAAGAGAGAAGAGAGAGGCACATCCATGGTATCTCGCGTCTATGTTGAGAAGAAGCCCGGGTTCAACGGCGAGGCCCGCGCGCTGGCCGCCGAGCTGCGCGACATCGTGGGCATTCAGGGGCTCACCGGCGTGCGCCTGGTGAACCGCTACGATGTGGAGGGCATCGGCGAGGAGCTGTTCGCCGCCTGCGTGCCCACGGTGTTCTCCGAGCCGCAGTCCGACATTGCCACCTTCGAGCTGCCCGAAGCCAACGGCGCCGCGGTGTTCGCCGTGGAATTTCTACCCGGCCAGTTCGACCAGCGTGCCGACTCGGCCAGCGAGTGCATCCAGCTCATCAGCCAGGGGGAGCGCCCGCTGGTGCGCTCGGCGGTGGTGTACTACCTCGAGGGCAACCTGACCAACGCCGAGATCGAGGCCGTGAAGCGCTACGTCATCAACCCGGTGGAGGCCCGCGAGGCCTCGCTGGATACCCGCGACACCCTGGCCATGGCCTTCGAGCGCCCGGCCGATGTGGAGGTCATCGCCGGCTTCACCGAGCTTTCCGACGACGAGCTGGCCGCCTTCATCGCCGATCGCGGCCTGGCCATGGACTTGGCCGACATCCAGTTCTGCCGCGCCTACTTTGCCGAAGAGGGGCGCGACCCGTCCATCACCGAGATCAAGATGATCGACACCTACTGGTCCGATCACTGCCGCCACACCACCTTCGGCACCGTGCTCGACGACGTGGCCATCGCCGACGCCAACGTGCAGGCCGCCTTCGACCGCTATCTGGAGCTGCGCCACGAGCTCGGCCGCGACGAGAAGCCCGTGTGCCTCATGGACATGGGCACCATCGGCGCGAAGTGGCTGAAGAAGCAGGGCGTCCTCACCGGCCTCGACGAGTCCGAGGAGATCAACGCCTGCACCATCAAGTGCAAGGTGGATGTGGACGGCGTGGAAGAGGACTGGCTGTACCTGTTCAAGAACGAGACCCACAACCATCCCACCGAGATCGAGCCCTTCGGCGGCGCGGCCACCTGCGTGGGCGGCGCCATCCGCGACCCCTTGTCGGGCCGCTCCTACGTGTACCAGGCCATGCGCGTGACCGGTGCGGCCGACCCCACGGTGCCCGTGGCCGACACCATTCCCGGCAAGCTGCCCCAGCGCAAGCTGGTGACCACGGCGGCGGCGGGCTATTCCTCCTATGGCAATCAGATCGGCCTGGCCACCGGGCACGTGCACGAGCTGTACCACCCCGGCTACGCCGCCAAGCGCATGGAAATCGGCGCCGTGGTGGGCGCCACCCCGGCCGACCACGTGCGCCGCGAGACGCCGGCGCCGGGGGACGTGGTGGTGCTCTTGGGCGGTCGCACGGGCCGCGACGGCATCGGCGGTGCCACGGGCTCTTCCAAGGCCCATTCCGTGGAATCGCTGGAAAGCTGCGGGGCCGAGGTGCAGAAGGGCAACGCGCCGGTGGAACGCAAGATCCAGCGCCTGTTCCGCCGCGGCGATGCCTGCCGCATGATCAAGCGCTGCAACGACTTCGGCGCCGGCGGCGTGTCGGTGGCCATTGGGGAGCTGGCCGACGGCCTGGACATCAACCTGGACGCCGTGCCCAAGAAGTACGACGGCCTCGATGGCACCGAGCTGGCTATTTCCGAGTCCCAGGAGCGCATGGCCGTGGCCCTGGCCCCCGAGGACGTGGAGGCCTTCATCGCGCTGGCCCACGAGGAGAACCTGGAGGCCACGCCGGTGGCCGTGGTGACCGAGGAGCCGCGGGTGCGCATGGGCTGGCGCGGGAACACCATCGTGGACGTGAGCCGCGACTTCCTCGCGAGTAACGGCGCCCCGAAGCACGCGGCGGTGAGCGTGCCCGCCCCGGCTGAGGAGAGCTTCGCGAAGAGCGCCTGCGACCGCGCCTTCGAGGCGGCCGAGCAGCTGGCCGACCCGGTGGTGGAGGCGGCCCGCGAGGCCGACTCGCTCACCGAGGCCTGCGCGGGGCTCATGGCCGACATCAACCGCGCCTGCAACAAGGGCCTCGTGGAGCGCTTCGACTCCACCATCGGCGCGGCCACGGTGCTCATGCCCTTCGGCGGCTCCCGCCAGCTCACCCCGGCCCAGGCCATGGTGGCGAAGCTGCCGGTGCTGGGCGGGGCCACCGCCACGGTGTCGGGCCTGTCCTGGGGCTTCAACCCCTATCTGTCGTCGTTCGACCCCTATGCGGGCGCCTATATGGCCGTGCTCGACTCGGTGGCGAAGCTCGTGGCCACGGGCTTTGAGCGCGCGAACATGTACCTCACCTTCCAGGAGTACTTCGAGAAGCTGCGCCAGGACCCGGAGCGCTGGGCCAAGCCCATGGCGGCCGTGCTCGGCGCGCTCATGGCCCAGGTCGATTTCGGCGTGGGTGCCATCGGCGGCAAGGACTCCATGTCCGGCTCCTTCGAGGATTTGGACGTGCCGCCGACGCTCGTGTCCTTCGCCACGGCCATCGGGAAGGTGGACCGCATCGTGTCGCCCGAGCTGAAGGCGGCCGGCGATAACCTGGTGTGGATCGCCCCCGAGGACACCCTGGCCTCCAGCCTGTGCGCCACCTTCGACGCGGTGGAGCACCTCATCGGCGCCGGCGTGGCGAGCGCGTGCGCGAGCAGCGGGGCCGACGGCATTGCCGCCACCCTCATCGCCATGGCCGTGGGCAACGGTTTGGGCGTGGCGGTGGACGCGGCCGTTGGCGCGGGCCAGCTTTTCGATTCGGCCTACGGCACCTTCGTGGTGGAATTGGCCGCGGGCGAGACGGCCCAGTCGGTGGTGACGCGCCTGGAAGACGCGGGCCTTGCCGCCAATGTGGACGTGGTGGCCTTAGGCCAGGTGACCGAGGCCTACGAGCTTGCCTGCGACGGTCAGGTGGCCGATCTGGCGCGCGTGCAGGAGGCCTGGGAGAGCGGTATCGAGGGCGTGTTCCCCTACCGCACCAGCGCCAAAGATCGCGCGGCGGCCGAGGAGGTGCCCACGCTCAGCTTCACGGCCAGCGCCCCGGCGGTATTCGCGGGCGAGGCCATTGCCCGCCCGCGCGTGGTCATCCCGGTCTTCCCCGGCAACAACTGCGAGTACGACTCCGCCGCCGCCTTCGAGCGCGCCGGCGCGGTGCCTACGGTGTACGTCGTGAACAACCTGACGCCCGAGGCCGTGGCTGAGTCCACCGCCGAGCTGGCGCGCCTCATCGGCGAGTCGCAGATCGTCATGATCCCCGGCGGCTTCTCCGGCGGCGACGAGCCCGACGGCTCGGCGAAGTTCATCACGGCGTTCTTCCGCGCGCCCCAGGTGACCGAGGCCGTGCGCGATCTGCTCCAGCGCCGCGACGGGCTCATGCTCGGCATTTGCAACGGTTTCCAGGCCCTGGTGAAGTTGGGGCTCGTGCCCTTCGGCGACATCCGCCCCATGGACGCCGACTGCGCCACGCTCACCTTCAACGACATTGGTCGTCACCAGAGCACGCTCGTGCGCACCCGCGTGGCCAGCACGCTGTCGCCGTGGATGAGCCGCATGAACGTGGGCGATGTGCACACGGTGGCCATCAGCCACGGCGAGGGCCGCTTCGTGGCGCCCCAGCCGCTGCTGGACCAGATGATCGCCGGCGGCCAGATTGCCACCCAGTACGTGGACGCGGCCGGGGTGCCGTCCATGGACCTGTCGGCGAACCCCAACGGGTCCGTGCTCGCCATCGAGGGCATCACGAGCCCGGACGGCCGCGTGCTCGGCAAGATGGGCCACACCGAGCGCTCGGGTGCGGGCTTGTACAAGAACGCCTTCGGCAACACCTACCAGCCCCTGTTCGAAGGCGGCGTGGATTACTTCCGCGGGTAGCGACGGCTAGAGCGACGGCTAGAGCGACGGCCAGAACGCGGGTAGAACGCGCGTCATCAGCGCCAACAACCGAGAAGGGGCCACAAGGCCCCTTCTTCGTGCCCCGTTTGGTTTGAGCGAATACGGCAGTCGACGGGGTTTGCTCGCTCGCATGTTGTTGCGCATCGAGTGCGGCGATCTAGACAAATCGCGCCTTTTCGTACATCGATGCGCAAAAAGATTCGATTTGTACAGCTTTTGAGACGATGCTGGTCAAAAACCCGGTCATAGGGCCGGGTTTTGGGTGTTTCTCGGACTGATCGTTATGCATATCGGGCAAAAACATGCATCGATGTATATTTCGGTGCGATTTGTTTAGGTTGCGGACTCCTGCGCCCCGCGATCGTTCTGAGCTTCTCAGAAGATGCGCACCTCCGCAACGCCCTTACCCCCACAGCCTCACTTCGGGCTCCAAGGTCACGCCGGTGGCCTCGTGCACGCGGCGCTGCACCTCGGCGATAAGCGCGAGCACGTCGGCGGCGGTGGCGTCGCCGGTGTTCACGACGAAGCCGGCGTGCTTGGTGGACACCTGCGCACCCCCGACCGATGCGCCCTGACAGCCGGCCTCTTGGATGAGGGCGCCGGCGAAGTAACCCTGGGGGCGCTTGAAGGTGCTGCCGGCCGAGGGCATCTCCAGGGGCTGCTTGCTCGCGCGGCGCTCGCGCAGGTCGTCCATGCGCGCGCGGATGGCGGCGGGGGAGTCGGGCGCAAGCTGCAGCGTGGCCGACAGCACCACGAGTCCCTCGCGCATCATGCGGCTTGCGCGGTAGCCCCACTCTGCCTGGGAGGCGGAAAGCGTCACAATGGCGCCCTCGGCAGCCTTTCCCGAGCCGCCGTTGCCGTCGGCAGCCTCTCCCGAGCCGCTTTTGTTGCCAACGCCGTCCGGGTTGTCGCCGCCGGATGCGCCCGTCCTGTTTGCGGGCGCCAGGCAGCGCACTTCCACGGCCACGTCCGAGAACTGGCCGTCGTAGGCGCCGGCGTTCATGATGGCCGCGCCCCCCACGGTGCCGGGGATGCCGCTGGCGAACTCGTAGCCGGCAAGCCCGGCCGCCAGCGCCGCCTCGGCCACCGCCTCGTTCGTGGCCCCGGCCTGGGCGCGCACGAGGCCTCCGGGCAGCACTTCCACGGCGGAGAAGTTCTCGGCCAGCTTCACCGTGACGCCGGGAAGGCCCCCGTCGGGAGCGAGCACGTTGGAGCCGAGCCCCAGCACGCGCCACGGAACGCCGGCCCCCTCGCAGGCGTTCACGACCGCCGCCACTTCGTTTTCGGAGCAGGGAAGCACGAGCCACTGGGCCGGCCCTCCAATGTGGAAGGTGGTGTGGGCCGCCAGGGGCTCGTCAGCCAGCACGCGCTCGGCCCCGACGATTGCCCGGAGCTCCTGTTCGAAGTCCTGCGTGCTCATGGCGTTTCCTTCCTCTATCAGATGGTACGCGGATCAGGCCCGAATAGGCTATGGCTCCGACACCCGGGAAGAGCCGTCTTCTCCGTTTGCCATAGCGATCGGGTAACCACTGGTGACCCGTATCGAGCATTGTACTAGAATACCCCCATGACAAAATCGCTTACATATCCGTTTTCGGGAAAGCGCTAGGCCCTATGGCCCGCAAGCGTCCCGACATAAAACCGGCCTCGCCGGCGGCGGCCTTCGCGCTCATGCTGCTCTCCATTGTCAGCTTCATCATTGCGCTGTGGACGCTTATGGCCCTCACGCGCATTCTGCTGGGGGGCTAGTATGTGGCAGCGATTCACCTTGTACGACTTGCGCGTGGTAGGCCACTACCTGGGTACGCTCATCTTGTTCTTCGCCGTGCTCATGCTCGTGCCCTTCGGCACAGCCCTCGTGTTCCAGGAATGGGAGCCGGCGGCCCGCTACCTCGTCTCCATCGGCATCGCCATCATCATCGGCGCCGGCTTGCGCTTTTTGCGTATCGAGCCGGGCCGTCTCTCGCGGCGCCAGGCGCTTACCGTCACCGGGTTCGCCTGGGTCGTCCTCGGCCTGATCGCCTCTATCCCGCTGTTCTTCTCGGGGCACTACGCCACCTACCTGGACGCGGTGTTCGACGGCGTGTCGGGGCTCACTACCACCGGCGCCTCGGTTATTGTCGATCTTGACCACCTCTCCTACGCTGACAACATGTTCCGGTTCGCCATGCACATGCTCGGCGGCCTCGGCCTCATCGTGGTGGCGCTTTCCTTCGGGCTGTTCGGCCGCGGGGGCGGCGCGTCGCTGTTCTCCTCGGAAGGTCGCAGCGAGCACGTGGTGCCCAACGTGGTGCAGACCACCCAGTTCATTGCCCGCATCACGCTCATTATCGTGTCGGTGGCCACAGTCATCATCATGGGGCTCTGCCTGCTTTTGGGTATGGAGCCCGCCCGCGCATTCCTCAACGCGCTGTGGGTGTCCACCTCCGGCTTCGTGACGGGCGGCTTCGCCCCTATGCAGCTGTCTATCATGTACTATCACTCCTTCCCGCTCGAGTGCATTCTCATGGTGCTCATGCTGCTGGGCTCCGTCAGTTTCGTGCTGTACGCGGAAGTGTGGAAGGGCAACGTCGCGGCCTTTTTCCGCGATTTGGAAACGAAGACCATGGTGCTGTGGCTCGTGGTGATGGCCTTCGTGTTCACGGCCACGTTGGCGTCGTGGCCGCTGTTCAGCGATATGCTGGCCATTCTGCGACGGGGGCTGTTCACTATCATCTCGGTGTCCACGACCACGGGCTTTCAAGTTATCACGACGAATCAGATCACCACGGCGTTTTCCAATGGCGCCTTTCTCACCCTGGCCTTCATCATGGCCGTGGGCGGCAGCTCCGGGTCTACCTCGGGCGGCATCAAGTTCTCGCGCATGGGCATCATCTTCAAGTCCATCGTGGCGAACGTGAAGGAGGCCCTGGCCCCCGATTCGGCCCGCGTGGTGGTGTCCTACAGCCATCTGGGGCGGCGCACGCTCACGCCGAACATCGTGAAAGAGGCCATGACGGTGTTCATCCTCTACGTCATCACCTATGTCGTCGGTGCCCTTGTGGGCATCGCCCACGGCGGCGAGGCCATTCCCGCCATCTTTGAGTCGGTGGCCATGACCTCTAACGGCGGCATTACCACGTCTCTGGCCCAACCGGGCATGCCGGCCACGCTGGAGCTGTTCTACATCTTGCAGATGTGGGCGGGCCGTCTCGAGTTCGTCACGCTGCTGGCGCTCATCGTGGAAGTGGGCGCCTCGCTCGTGCCCCGGGTGAAGCCGAGGTTGAACCCATGAGGGGGCCGCAGCGCCCAATGGCCGCCCTCGCGGCCGCCCTCGCCCTGCTGGTGGCCGTGGGCGGCATCGGCGTGGCTTGGGCCGACGATCCCATCAACCAGCTCGAGGACGTGACCACGAATCAGGACGTGCCCACCGACGAGACCGGTGTGGTAGATCCTTCGGCCAAGGACGACGGCTCCGATCCGAGCGGGACGGCCCCCACCGACGGCGTCGGCCCGGAAAGCCAGGGCAGCGCCGGTGCCGCTGACGGGCCTGCGGGCGTCGCGCCCCCGAAGGGCGAGGGGGATGATCCAGCCCAGAATGCCGATGGAGAGGCGTCTTCGGAAGGTACGCACGGGGAGGAGGCGCCCATGCCGCCCCCGCTGCCCGACCCGGTCTTCGGAGGGGGCGTGAGCGAGAACAACCTGATGAACCCCCAGCAGAAGCCCGACAGCTCCTTCATTTACGACACCTCCATCGGGGCCCTGCAGGAGGCCGACTCCTACCTGAACAACCAGATCGTGCAGGTGACCGGCGAAGTGGTAGGGGATCGCATCAACGCCGAGTTCAATCCCGGTTTCTGCTGGATCGTGCTCCAGGGCAACGATAAGGGCCGCTCCGAGGTGCCGGTGTTCATTGCCAAGGATGCCACCGACGGCATCGATACCTACGGCGCCTACGGGCGGCGGGGCACCATGCTGCAGATTCGCGGCATCTTCTACCTGTCCTGCCCCGAGCACCAGGGACTGACCGATCTGCACGCAGACACCGTGAGCGTGGTGGAGAAGGGCTCGGTCACCGAGCAGGTCTTCGATATCGGCGCCTTTTTGCCGGGGCTGGGCCTGGTGGTGCTGGGGACCATCATGATCCTCGTGTTCCACCGGATGAGAGAGGGGCAGCGCTAGTGGCCGAGGATTTGCGCAGCGAAGGCGGCGCCGAGGAGGGTGCCCTGCGTACCGGCGAGGTGGTGAAGCTCGATCGCGGCTACCCCCTCGTGCGCTTTCCCGACGGCGAGCGTTTGCGCTGCGAGCACGCCACGGCCCTCGTGAAGGGTCACGACCAGCGGGCCGTCATCGGGGACGTGGTCGCGGTGTCGGTGCCTGCGACCCATGACAAGGGGGTCATCGAGGCCATCGCCCCCCGCACGCGGGAATTCGTGCGGAAGGACCCCACGGAGCGGGCCCTGCCCCAGGTGCTGGCCGCCAACTTCGAGCGGGTCATCGTGGCCCAGCCCGTGGGCGAGGTGAACCTGCGCCGGCTGGAGCGGGAGCTCGTGCTGGCCTTCGAGACTGGGGCCGCCGTCACCGTCGTGCTCACCAAGGGCGACTTGGCCGACGAGGCCGCAACGGCGGCGGTTCGCGAGGCCGTGGAGTCCCTGGCCGGGCCTGCGACCGAGGTGCTCGTGGTGTCCGAGGCCGACCCCGCCTCGGTGGAGGCCGTGCGGCGCCTGCTGGCTCCGGGCACCACCACGGTGCTCATCGGCCGGTCCGGTGTGGGGAAGTCGAGCCTGGTGAACATGCTCGTGGGCACCGAAGTACTGGAAGTGGGGGCCGTGCGCGAGGGCGACGGCAAGGGGCGCCACACCACGGTGAGCCGCGAGATCGTGGCCGTGCCCGGGGCCGGCCGCATCGTGGACACGCCCGGGGTGCGCGGCCTGGGCCTGTGGGATGCCGAGGCCGGCATCGAGGCGGCTTTCCCCGACGTGGAGTCCCTGGCTGAGGAGTGCCGCTTCCGTGACTGCACCCACCAGGGCGAACCCGGCTGCGCGGTGTGCGCGGCCGTGGCCGCCGGCGCGCTGCCCCGCACCCGCTACGATTCCTACCAGGCCCTGTGCCGGGAGGCCGCCGACGTGCGCGACCGCCGCGAGCAGGCCCGGCGCCTGAACAAGGACAAGGCGGCCTACTCGAAGCACTACCGCAAGAAGGGGGCCGGTCCCTCCCGCGGCGGTCGCCGTCGATAAGATGTGCGTTGACGGACGGTTTTTTGCTCCAGGGCCGTAAGGGGTTACAATAGTGACGTTCGATGTAATCGAACCGAAGATATGCGAGAGGAATCCTATGAACCCCGTCGTCATCATCCCCACCTTCATCTACCCGCGCCGTCATCGCGGCGGCACCGACGTGGTGGCCACCTACGACCACCCCACGGCGCCCAACCAGCCCGGCGAGCTCGGCCGCTGCCTCGCATCCCTGGAGAAGGTGGAGGGCCTGGGGCTCGTCGTCATCCTCGTATCGGCCGATGTGTCCATCGAGGCCCAGGCCGCCGAGAAGGTCCAGGCCATCTGCAACGAGCACCCCGGCGTCACCACCCTGGTCATCGGAGCGGCGGAGATGGCCCTCATCGAGCAGCGCATGGCCCAGCTCAACATCGAGCGCCTCTCCAAGGAGATCGGCCTGTCCGGCTACGGCGCCATTCGCAACCTCGGCCTGCTTGTGGCCAACGTGCTCGGCTTCGACGCCGTGGTCTTCCTTGACGACGACGAGGTGGTGGACGACCCTGAGTTCCTCACCAAGGCCATGTACGGCCTGGGGAAACTCACACGCCAGGGCGTGCCCATCGTGGCGAAGACCGGCTACTACCTCAACGACGAGGGCTCCTACCTCTCGAAGTGGGAGGACAAGTGGTACAACCGCTTCTGGCAGCAGGGGCGTTACTTCAACCAGTGGATCACCGCGGCCATGAAGGGCCCGCGCCTGTCCCGCTCCAACCACGTGTGCGGCGGCTGTCTGGCCGTGCACAAGGAGGCGTTCCGCCGCCTGGCCTTCGACCCCTGGATCACCCGCGGCGAGGATCTGGACTACATGCTGAACCTGCGCATGTACGGATCCGATATCTGGTTCGACAACCAGTGGGTGCTGCGCCATCTGCCGCCGGCCTCCAACAGCGAGGGCACTCGTTTCCGCCAGGATATCTTCCGCTGGCTCTACGAGTACCGCAAGCTGGAGTACAGCCGCGCCCTCATCGACCTGCAGCAGGTAAAGCCCGCCTCCCTGGAGCCCTACCCGGGGCCGTTCTTGGAATCGGGCCTGCGCAACCGCATCCGGCTCACGGCCTGGCTGCGCAGCTTCGCCTGCTCCGACAAGAAGGCCTATCGCCTGGCCGCCAAGGCTGCGACCGGAGCCGCCTCGGCCTACGCCGAGGCCCACTGCGCGAAGTACTTCGAGTTCCAGTACGTGTGGCCCGAGGCCATGGGCCGTATGGAATCCGACCAGATCCTGTCCAGCGCTCTTGTGCGCTCCAGCATGCTGCGGGTGGAAGCGGCCGCGGCCGATGCCGCCGAGCGGGCCGCCGTCCGTGCCGCTGCGAATGCTTCCGCCGGCGCGGCCCCTGCGGCCGCCCCGGGCGCACCCGGGGCGCAGGCCGCGGCCGGAATGCCCGGTATCGGCGGTGTCCCCGCTGCTCCGGTCGTGCCCCGTCCCTCCATCGATGCGGGCATGACCACCCAGATTCGCCTCGATATGGAGGAATAGGCGGTGGAGGCAGTCGCAGTCATGGCCGCCGCCTCCCTGGCGGTGGGCTTCGTCGTGGGCGTGCTGTCGGGCCTGCTCGGTGTGGGCGGCGGCATGTTCCTCGTGCCCATCTTCAAGCTCGGCTACCTCATGGACTCCCTCATGTGCACGGCTACCTCGCTGTTCACGATCATTCCCACGTCCATCTCCGGGGCCGTGTCCCGCATCCGCAACCGCACCTGCGTGCCGAAGCTCGGCATTGCCGCCGGCCTCGGCGGGGCCGTCACCTCGCCTCTGGGCGTGTGGCTTGCCACCCAGTCGCCGGATTGGGCCATCATGGGCGCGGCGGCCCTTGTCATCGCCTATTCGGCCACCACCATGTTCCGCAAGGCCCTGGCCGTGCCCAAGGGGCCCGCTTCCCAGAAGGGCGGCGCGGGGGAGGGGAGCTCGGCCGACGGCCCCATCGACGTGGGTCGTCGCCAGCTGCTGCTCTTCGCTGGCATCGGCCTGGTGGCGGGCTTGGCCTCGGGCTACGTGGGGGTGGGCGGCGGCTTCATCATGGTGCCCATGATGATCTCCCTGGCCCACCTGTCCATGCGCTACACCTCGGGCACCTCGCTCATCGCCGTCATGATCCTGGCCGTGCCCGGTGTGGTGACCCAGGCCGTGCTGGGTAACATCAACTGGATCGCCGGCATCGCCGTGGCCTGCGGCTCGGTGCCCGGCGCCATGCTCGGCGCCCGCCTCGTGCCGAAGGTGCCCGAGCGCCAGCTGCGCTTTTTGTTCGCCGGCTTCCTCCTCGTGGCCGCCGTCATGCTCGTCGTGAACCAATTCGCCGCCGTGGCCTAGGGCCCCTGCCTTTGTTATACTGGCGTCAATTTCGGTGACACTCAGGAGGAGCCATGGCGAAGCGGGAAGCGGAATCGGCATCGGCGTTCAGCCGCGGCATCGGCGTGTCGAAGTTCAATCTGGAGATGCTCGGGGCCACCATCGCCGCCATCGCCGCCATCACGCTGGTGTGGACCTTCTCCCAGCCCGATTTCCCCGTGCCGGTGCTCGTGGTATCCGGGGCCGTGTTCACCGTGTCGGTCGTGGTGGTCATTCGCCTCATGATGGACCCGGATTCAGTGCGCGCCCTGCAATCCGACGCCATGCTTCAGCTGGCCAGCTCCATGATCGATGCCATGGGAGAGGGGCTGACGGCCCGCGCCGCTCAGGAGGTCTGCGAGCTGCTGCTGCCCAACACCTCGGCCATTGCCGTGGCCCTCACCAACCGCGAGTCGGTGCTCGGCTATGCCGGCTACCAGGAGGCCCACAACCCGGCGGGCATCGCCATCCGCACGAGCGCCACCCACGAGGCCATCCGCCAAGGGGAGACGCTTGTCCTGCTCACTCCCGAGGAGATCGGCCTGCCCAAGCCGGCCGACGAGAGCCGTATCAAGGCCGCCATCGTGGAGCCGCTGTGGGTGGGCAACCGCGTGGAGGGCACGCTGAAGTTCTACTATCGCAACGGTAACAAGATCACCGAGACCCAGCGCTCCATCGCCCACGGCTTCGCCCAGCTGCTTGCCACTCAGATGGCCGCCGTGGAGATGGAGACCCAGCGCAAGCTGGCCACCGCCATGGAGCTGAAGATGCTTCAGACCCAGATCAACCCCCACTTCCTGTTCAACACCATCAATACCATCGCCTCGTTCATCCGCACCGACCCCATGAAGGCCCGCACCCTGCTGCGGGAGTTCGCCGTGTTCTACCGCCGTACCCTGGAAGATTCCACCGAGCGTATCTCCCTGGCTCGGGAGCTCGACCAGGTCCAGCGTTACTTCAATTTCGAGCTGGCTCGCTTCGGCGAGGCGCGCCTGGCCCTGGAGGTGCGGGCGAGCCCGGCACTCCAGTCCATGATGGTGCCCCCTTTCCTTGTGCAGCCGCTGGTGGAGAATGCCATCAAGCACGCCATGCCCTCCGAGGGGCGGCTCACCATCAGCATCCAGGCCGAGGCCGACGGTGATGACGTGGTCATCGTGGTGGGAGACGACGGCGTGGGCATGAGCGAGGAGACCTGCGCCAACATCACCCAGGTGGAATCATCCACGGGTCTGGGCATCGCCGTGAAGAACGTCCACGACCGCATGGTGGGCTTCTTCGGGCCCGATGCCCAGATGGTGTACACGAGCGAATTGGGGGCCGGCACTCAGGTGACCCTGCGTTGCCCGGGGTGCGCCAAGGCGCCCGTCGCCGCTGTGGCGGCCCTCGGCGAGACGGCGGCTCGCGAGGCCGATGAGGCGGCGCCCGAGGCGGTCCAGGAGGCGGCCCGCAACGAGGCTACCGTAGCCGAGCTGGCCGAGCTCGTGGCCCAGGTGTCCGAGGGGTAATTCCAGGGTCTCCCAGGGGCGCAATGGTCCTCAAATTGGCTAGTGCAGATGCACAAAAACCAAGGTTGACCAGCTATTTTCCTCAGACGGGAAAAAAGTTGGAGAATTGGTGTTGACGTTTCGGTGCCAAGTCCGTATGATGGCAGCAACAGCTAGATTTCCCGCGAACCGAGCGTGGGGAAAGGGAAGTCTCAAAATATGCAGAGCGTCCTCGGACGTCGCATCATAAGGTTATGAGAAGCAGAGTATTTGAGCGAAAGCCGGATGCTCTGCTTTTTTGTTGCCTTAAGGAGGTGAGACGAGGATGGATGTCAACTTGTATGCGCTTCTCACGTATGCGCTGACGGCGGCGATCTCCCTTTTGGTCATCGCAGTCATCGTGGTCATCAACAAGCTGATGAACCGCAGCAAATCCAAAGATTCCGAGTAAACCGAGTATCTGATTTGCCCCTGGGCGCTCTTGCGCCCGCTCCTCTGATCTCCGAAAGGAAAACGAACTAAGATGGATGTTTTAGCTCAGATTTTCCCCGGCATCGCCACCCTGTTCATGACCGATCCCGTTTTGGGCGCCGTGCGCGTGGGGCTGACGATCCTGGGCTTCGTTTTGGCCTACTTCGGCTTCAAGGGCAAGCTTGAGCCGCTGATCATGGTTCCCATGGGCCTTGGCATGATCGCCGTGAACTGCGGCGTGCTGTTCTTGGACGGCGGTACCACGGGCACCCTGATCATCGACCCGCTCGTCAGCGAGACCGATGATCTCATGACGGCCATCCAGGTGAACTTCCTGCAGCCGATCTACAACTTCATGTTCTCCAACAACCTCATCGCGTGCTTGGTGTTCATGGGCATCGGTGCTCGCAGCGAGATCAGCTTCCTGCTGGCCCGCCCCTGGACCTGCATCATCATCGCCATCTTCGCCGAGCTGGGCACCTTTGTCACCCTGGCTCTGGGCGTCGACTTCTTCGGGCTCGATCCGGCTAGCGCCGCCTCGGTGGCCATCATCGGCGGCGCCGACGGTCCCATGGTGCTGTTCGGCACCCTCATGATGAAGCCGGAGCTGTTCGTGTCCGTCTCTATCATCGCCTACCTGTACCTGTCCCTCACCTACGCGGGTTATCCCTACATCATCAAGGCCATGGTGCCCAAGAAGTACCGCGGCATCGACATCGAGTTCGATATGCCCCAGGTGTCCCAGAAGGCGAAGTTCGTCTTCATCGTGGTGGTCTGCCTGCTGCTGTGCCTGCTGCTGCCCGTGGCCGCACCGCTCATGCTGTCCTTCTTCCTCGGCATGGCCGTGAAGGAAGCGAAGATCATGCCTTACCAGGAGCTGCTCGAGGGCGGTATCACGAGCTTCTCTTCCCTGTTCTTGGGTCTGGTGCTCGGCTGCCTCTGCGAGGCGAGCACCATCCTGAATCCCACCGTGGGCATCATCCTCGTCCTCGGCATCCTGGCCCTGGCCATTTCGGCCGTGGGCGGCATCGCCGGCGGCTGGGTCATGTACTTCGTGGGCAAGAAGACCGGTAAGTCCTTCAACCCCGCGGTCGGCATCGCCGGCATCTCCTGCATGCCCACGACGACCAAGCTCGCCCAGCATGCAGTGGAAGAGGAGAACCCCTTCGCCATCGTCATCCCCATTGCCATGGGCTGCAACATCTCCGGCGTTATCGTGTCGGCCATCGCCGCCGGCGTCTTCGTCGCCACCATCGGACTGGTCCTCTAGTCCAGCGTTTCAATCGCGAACCATTCGATGAGCGGGCCGCCTCCCACCGAGGCGGCCCCCGAGAGGGCGGTGGGATCTCATGGATGCTATCGACTACGAACGGCTTCAAATCAAGGGTATCGGCCCCCAGGGCCTGGGGCGCCGGGCGCTCCAGCTGTCCATGACCGAGACCAAGTCCGAGGAGGACGCCCTCAAGCGGCAGTTCCTTCGCGAGGGCATTGTGGCTGTGGCCACCGAGGTGGGCGGCACGAGCGACACCGACTTCCAGACCAAGGCCGCCCGCGCTGTCATCGGGGCGGCGCTCAATTCCGGGCTGGTGGAGAAGGAGGGTCGCTCCATCCACGCCCTCATGCACGCGACCGAGGAGGCCAAGCGCGGCGTTCTCGTGAACACGGCGTCGTCGGCGAGCCTCGCCATGAAGATCGCCATCGTGCGCAATAAGGGATGGGTGGCCGTGGCCTTCTACGGCGAATCGTCCCTCCATGTGTTCTCGTGCCACGAACGGGTGGGCCTGGGTGTCATGCACCTGCCCGATCTGGACCGCATTGAAAAGTAAGGCAAGCAGGTATCAGGAAAGGAAAGGAGAAGGAATGACGACGGAACCGAAGATCTGGAACACGCTCCAGCGGGACTACCGTGAGCGCATCGAGGCCGCCCGTCCCTATGTGATGGACGGGAAGGTGGTCGAGGCGGGAGATGCGGTGAAGCTGCTCGAGGCCGTGATCCGCCCCGGCGACAAGGTTAACATCGAGGGCGACAACCAGAAGCAGGCCGACTTCTTGGCCCAGTGCCTCTGTGAGGTGGACACCGAGAAGGTGCACGATCTGCACATGGTGCAGTCGGTGCTCTCCATCCCGGCCCATCTGGACGTCTTCGATAAGGGCATCGCCAAGAAGGTGGACTTCTCGTTCTCGGGACCCCAGGCGGGCCGCTTGGCCGAGTACGTGCGCGACGGCAAGATCGAACTGGGAGCCATCCACACCTATCTGGAGCTCTACGGCCGCTACTTCGTGGATCTCACGCCGCGCGTGGCGCTGTGCGTGGGCGTGTCCGCCGACAAGGACGGCAACATCTACACCGGCTTCAACACCGAGGACACCGCGGTCATCGCCGAGGCGGCGAAGTTCCACCAGGGCATCGTCATCGTGCAGGTGAACGAGTTGGTGGACGAGGTGCCCCGCGTGGACATTCCCGGCGACTGGGTGGACTTCGTCATCCAGGCGCCGCGCCCCTTCTACATCGAGCCCCTGTTCACCCGCGACCCGGCCCTCATCACCGACTCGCAGATCTTGCGCGCCATGATGGTCATCAAGGGCATCTACGGCGAGTACGGCATCCAGCGCTTGAACCACGGCATCGGCTTCGATACCGCCGCCATCGAGCTTCTGCTGCCCACCTACGGCGAGGAGCTGGGGCTCAAGGGCAAGATCTGCTCCTACTTCGTGACCAATCCCCATCCCACCCTCATCCCGGCCATCGAGTCCGGTTGGGTGAAGACCATGTACTGCTTCGGCGGCGAGGCGGGCATGGCCGACTACGTCCAGGCGCGCCCCGACGTGTTCTTCATCGGTCCCGACGGCACCATGCGCTCGAACCGCGACTACGCCCAGACCGCGGGCCACTACGCCCTGGACATGTTCATCGGCGGCACGCTGCAGATCGACAAGTACGGTAATTCCTCCACGGCCACGGCCAGTCGCATCGCCGGTTTCGGCGGCGCCCCCAACATGGGCTGCGACGCCAAGGGCCGACGCCACTCCACGCCGGGCTGGATGAAGTGCGGCGAGGAGTACGGCATGCACGACGAGCTGGTTGGCGACCTTCCCCGCGGCAAGCGGCTCGTCGTGCAACTCCAGGAGACCTTCCGGGAGAAGATGGCCCCGGGCTTCGTGGACAAGCTGGACGCCGTGGCCTTGGCCGAGAACGCCGGGCTCGATCTGCCCCCGGTCATGATCTACTCCGACGATCTCACCCACATCGTCACTGAGGAGGGCATCGCCTACCTGCACAAGTGCACCTCCATGGCCGACCGCATGGCCGCCATCCGCGCCGTGGCCGGCTTCACTGAGGTGGGCATGGCCGAGGATCCGGACGAGACCGCGGCCCTCAAGGAGCGCGGCATCTTCAAGACCCCGGCCGACCTGGGCATCGACGTGCGTCGCGCCAATCGCGACCTTTTGGCCGCTAAGTCCGTGAAGGACTTGGTGAACTGGTCCGGCGGCCTGTACAACCCGCCCGCGAAGTTCCGCAACTGGTAGTTCGACCCAATCGGTCCGAAGAGAAAGCAAGGAGGTTACCCGATGGCATTGAGGGAGCTCAATTTCACGTTCACTCCCGAAGACCCGCGTCCGTTCCCGGTGGGCTGGTCCCACCGAGGCGTCGTCGGCTCCGGCGATATGGAGGTCATGTTCGAGCAGCGCGATCTGGGCGGCGACGTGCAGATCAAGGTGTGCACCCCGGTGGTCGGCTTCGACGAGGTGTGGGAGCGCGTGCTCGACCGCTTCGTGCGCGAGAGCCAGGTCAGTGACGCCGTTATCGAGATCAACGACAACAACGCAACCCCGGTCGTGGTGTCCATGCGCATGCGCCAGGCCATTGAAGAGGCAAGGAAGGAGGCAGAGTAAATGATCGACTGGAAGGAACTGGAAGCCAAGAGCTTCTACGGCGCCTCGGCTCGCGAGCGCGCCCGCGGCATCGTCGACGAGGGCACGTTCACCGAGCTTGCCGGACCTGCCGACCGTATGAGCAGCCCGCATCTGCCCGTGCTCGGCGAGGCCGTGGAATGGGACGACGGCTGCGTGACCGGCGTCGGCCTCATCGGCAAGCACCCGGTGTTCGTCATCTCCCAGGAGGGCCGCTTCATCGGCGGCGCGGTGGGCGAGGTCCACGGCGCGAAGATGGTGGGCACCTTCGTGCTGGCCCGTCAGATGTACGAGCGCATCAAGGAGGAGTATCCCGACGAGCTGGCCGAGCGCCTGCCCGCCGTGGTCATCTCCTTCGAGACCGGCGGTGTGCGCCTGCACGAGGCCAATGCCGGCCTTCTGGCCCATGCCGAGGTCATGGACCAGATCCAGGAGACCAAGGGCAAGTTCCCCGTCATCTCGCTCATCGGCTCGAAGGTGGGCTGCTTCGGCGGCATGGGCTTCGTGGCCGCCGCCACCGATGTCATCGTCATGAGCGATCTGGGCCGCTTGGGCCTGACGGGCCCCGAGGTCATCGAGCAGGAGATGGGCAAGGACGAGTTCGACTCCGCCGATCGCTCCCTTGTGTACCGCACCACCGGCGGCAAGCACAAGTACATCATGCGCGACGCGAACTACCTGGTGGAGGACACCCTGGGTGACTTCCACGATCAGCTGGCCGCCATCATGGAAGCTCCCTACGACGAGATCGTGAAGTGCCGCCGCATCGGCAGCGAGGAGCTCGTGGACGAGCAGCTCGCCTTGGCGGAGCTGTCCGTTGAGATGGCGCCGAAGGACGCGCGCGACGTGTGGGCCTACTTCGGCAACGAGGACGTCGAGCAGATTCCCGAGATGACCACGGCGGAGTTCCTCGCTGTGGCTCAGCGTCGATAAGGAGGCACCATCTATGACTGTTGAGGTAATGATCGGACGGGGCCGCGATGCCATTGACATGGTGGTGGACCCCGGCAGCTTCCACGAGAATTCGGTGGGAGACGTCGCCTTCCCCGAGGATCTCGGCCCGGGGGCCGTGGTGGGCGAGGCGGCCATCGACGGCCGCGACGTGGTGGTCATCGCCAACGACGCCCAGGCGTTCAATGACAAGTTCCCCGTGGTGTATTTCGGCGTCATCGGCCTGGAAGAGGCCTACAAGATGGCGAAGGTGGTCTACACCACCATCAAGCAGGACGCCGACAAGCCCGTGGGCGAGAAGCGCCCGCTCGTGCTCATCGTGGACACCCCCGGCAACGGCCCCGGCAAGATCGAGGAGATCTTCGGCATGAACAAGGCCACCGGCTCCTATCAGCTGGCCTTGGCCGAGGCGCGCAAGAGCGGGCATCCCGTGATCGCGCTCGTCATCGGCCGCGCCATCTCCGGTGCCTTCCTCTGCCACGGCCTGCAGGCCGACCATATTCTGTCCCTGTCCCCTGAGTTCGGCACCATGATCCACGTCATGCCCATCACCTCCATCTCCCGCATCACGAAGATGGATATCGAGCGGTTGGAGGAGCTGTCCAAGGAGAACCCGGTCTTCGCGGCCGGCCCCCAGTTCTTCTACCACCTGGGCGGCGTGGACGAGCTGGTGGAGAACGTCGAGGACATGCGCCCGGCGGTGGCCCGCCACATCCAGGAGGTGGAGGCCGCGAAGCTGGCCGGCGATGGCGACGCTACCGGTCCTATGGGCCACGGCACCCTCGGCGAGGAGCGCGGCGGCCGCATGATGCGCCGCAGGGTCATCGACCGCATGGAGGAAGAGTTTGCCTCCGTGGCCGGCCAGTACCTCTAGGCACTCCCATGGACGTAGCACAGCAGGCTGTCGACGAGCTGGCGTACCTGGCCGAGGAGTTTTCCACAGCCCCCGCGTTGGACGAGATGGAGCGGCGCACCTTGGCCGACAAGGCCACGGCCGGCCCGACGAGCGCTCATGTGATCGAGGAGGTGCACACGCCCCTGAACTTCGCCTATACGACGTTCACCACGGGCAGCACCGCCTTCCAGAACATCGTGGGTGTGACCTGGTCCGAGCTGCCCGAGCGCGAAAGATCTGGGGCGCGGGCCCTCAGCCGGGCCGGGGCGCGGTCCGATGACACGGTGCTGCTGTGCTACGCGCCGCTGGGCAATGTGTTTTCCCGCGGGGCCTTCGAGCGGGCGCAGGTCAGGCCGGTGTTCCTCAGCCGGTCCTCGCGCGACGCGTTCCTCGTGGCCCTGTGCCGCGAGCGGCCCCGGGTGGTCGTGGGGGAGTCCAGCTTTCTGCGCGCCTCGCTGGAAGATGCCAAGAAGCTGGGCGTGTGGGATGCGGTTCCGGAGGGGGTGCACCTGCTGTGCGCGGGCACGCCGCTCGATCTGGAACTCTTGCCCATCGCCGAGGAGAAGGCCGCGGTCGTGCACGACCTGTATGGCTGCCAGGAGTTCGGCTGGCTCGTGATGGATGGAGCGCCTCTGCGCGACGACCTCACCCTGGTGGCCGACCCCCAGCGGGAAGGCTGGGCCATGTTGGCAGCGGGAGGGCTGCCGACCGGCGACAGCTTTCCCGTGGGCGGAACCGGGCACGTGCTGAACCCCGCCGGCATCATCCACACCTATTCCCGCAAGCGCACGACGCCGGAGCTGGAGGTGGTGGTGCAGGCTTGCACCGCGCAATCGGCTCTGACCCTCGAGCGGGCATGCCGGTCCATCCTGCGGATCAAGGGCCGCATCGTGCGCATGGCGCCCGACGTGGTCGTCGGCGCTCCGGTCAACGAGCTCGCCCTCATGAGCGCGTGGCCCGAGAACCGCATGGTGGCCGTCATCGACGACCCGGAGAAGACGGTGCTGTTCGCGCGCCTTCTGGAAGCGCAGGAGCGCTACCAGGCCACGTCGAAGAGCGATCCGCTCTGGACGAAGGGGCGCTGAGCGGTGCGCGGGCGCTTTCGTCGCCACGACCTGGTGACCATCGTGCCGACGGCTCGCCGGTCGCTGGCGGTGGAAGTGCTCGGCGACCCGTCGTGGTGGCCCGCCGACGAGGTGGAGCAACTGCGATGCGGGGTGGTGGACGGGGTGCCGCTGCCGGGAATCGTCTCCCGGCAGGAGGACGGCCACTCCGGCTTGGCGGTGGGGTTCGCAACGCCCTTCCGCCAGGAGGGAAACCGGTTGCGCGGGCGCGCCGTCGTGCCGCCCGCGGCCGTTTCCCTCATTCGCGATCCCTACCAGGTGATCGCGCACAAGCGCTGCACGGTCGTTCCCGATCTGCCGGTTTTCGGCGTTCTGGACGAGGCGTGGGCGCTGGCCGCCGCGGCCGGGCTGCCCTGCGGGGTCTTCGGATCCGTCGCGCTGCAGCTGGCAAGCGGCCTGCCCTTCTGCCACGAGGGCTCGGATCTGGACCTTGTGGTGAAGATGGGGGCGCTCGACGCCGTCGAGCGCTTCTACGGCGCGGTGGTCGACCTCGCGCAGAAAAGCGGCGTTGCCATCGATGTGGAGCTGGAGCTTCCCGATGGCGCGGGCATCAAGCTCGCCGAGCTTTTCGACGGGGGAGCCATCGTGCTCGCCAAGGGATTCACTGGCGTGCGCCTTATGGACAAAGACGAGGTGCGCGCCATGGATCATAGATATTCGCTCTGCTAAGAGAAGGAGAAAGAAATGGATGTCAAATCTCGTGTGCCCGGCAAGATGGTCGAGGTGAAGGTTGCCGTGGGCGACACCGTGGCGACCAAGGACGTGCTCGGCGTCATGGAGGCGATGAAGATGAACCAGAACATCGCCTGCCCCTGCGACGGCGTGGTGAAGGAGATCAACTTCGCCGCCGGCGATCGCGTCGACGCCGGTGCCGTGATGTTCGTCATCGAGTAACTGAGAAAACGAAGGCGGCTGCGGAAAGGGGTTTTCGCCGCAGCCGCCCCACCTGACATGTAAGGGGCAATTCATGGTTATTTACGGATTAGCCTTGCTTTCGGGATGCTTCTTCGGCGGCATGCTGCTCGGAGACATCCTGGGCATGATCACCGGCGTTGGATCCAACGTCGGCGGCGTGGGTTTCGCCATGTTGGCACTGATCCTCGTCTCGAGCAAGCTCTTGAAGGAGAACAAGCTGTCCAGCAAGGCCCAGGACGGCATTATGTTCTGGAGCGCGATGTACATCCCCATCGTGGTGGCAATGACGGCCTGCCAGGACGTCGCTGCGGCCATCATGGGCGGCGGCGTGCTCACCATCATGTGCGGCATCGTGTGCACCATCGTGCCGCTGCTGCTCATTCCGGTTATCTCGAAGTTGGGCGCGCCTTCCGAGCCGCTGCCCCCGCTGAGCAAGGAATAAGGGGGTCGTCATGGAACTGATCGAAATGATCACCAACATCATGACCAAAAACGGCCTGGTCATGTCGTTTCTCGTCGTGGGCGCCGTCATGGCCGTCGCGAATCTGCTCGGCAAGGCCACCCGGGGCCGTATCGCCGGCTCGGCCATCGCCATCGTCTTCGGCCTGATCCTCGCCCTCATCGGCGGTCTGGCCACCGGCGGCGAGAAGGGCCTGTCGGACGTGGCCATGTTCAGCGGCCTGGCGGTGATGGGCGGCGGCATGCTGCGCGACTTCTCCATTGTGTCCACGGCCTTCGGCGCCAGCCTCGATGAGATCAAGAAGGCCGGTCTGCCCGGTATTCTCGCCCTGTTCATCGGCGTCATCCTGGCGTTTATCATCGGCGCTATCTTCGCCTTCGCCTTCGGCTACACCAGCGCGGCCGACATGGCCACCATCGGCGCCGGCGCCGTGACCTTCATCGTGGGCCCGGTCACCGGTGCTGCGGTGGGCGCCTCTTCCGAGGTCGTGGCCATCTCCATCGCCATCGGCGTGCTGAAGTCCATCGTGGTCATGATCGCCACGCCCATGCTGGCCAAGCCGCTCGGCCTGAACAACCCGAAGTCCGCCATGATCTTCGGCGGCCTCATGGGCACCACCTCCGGCGTGGCCGCGGGCCTGGCCGCCACCGACGAGCGCCTGGTTCCCTACGGCGCCATGACCGCCACGTTCTACACCGGCACGGGCTGTCTGCTGTGCCCGTCGGTGCTGTATCTGGCGCTCACGATGTTCTTCTAGCGGCGCTGATCGCGCTGCGAGGCCCCGGACGGGGCGCGGGCGTGGTGTGGTGGCGCCTCAGGCCGCCGAGGCCCTCTGGCAGGGGTCGACGGAGCGGTTGGGGGCGATGGGCCGGTTCTCTGGCAGGAACCGCGCAACGGCCGCCCAAGAAAGTAACGGCATAGGATTATGCGCGGGGGAGAAGGAATTGAACGACGTGCGCTGGGCTTTGGCTGAGCCGGTGGTAAACGGTCTGTTGCTCGAAGTGGCAACGGCAGGCAAACCGGGACTGGTTTGCCCTGGCAGTACCGGAAGCCACGACGATATGAGCGTCCTCACGTTCATGTGCGGGTCGGCGTCCCTTCTCCCTTACTTTCTGGAGTTTATCGAATGGGGGCTCTCTTTTGAAGGAGAGCCCGCCGAGTTGTTTCGCCAGGCGCGGTTTCGGGGCATCTCGGCCGAGCGCCGCCTTCTGGAGGCAACCGGGGGCGTGAATACGCAAAGGGGGGCGCTGTTCGCCCTCGGTATGCTGGCGGCCTTCGCCGGCCAGGTGCATCGCCTTCACGGAGAAGTGCGGTGCCCGTCCCTCTTTGCCTATGCGCGCGCGGCCACCGCCGGCCTCGTGGAGCGGGAGCTGGCGGGGACGGCTGAGCCGGTCACGGCCGGAGAGAAGCTGTATAAGCGCTACGGGGCCACGGGCATCCGCGGCGAGGTGGAGGCTGGCTTCCCCTCGGTGGCCGAGGCGGGCTTGCCGGCCCTGCGCGAGGCCTTTGGGCGCGGGGGCACCCTCTCGGAGGCCCTGACCCACAGCCTGGTGGCCCTCATGGCCGTAGTGGACGACACCACGGTGCTCTGGCGCGGCGACGATCGGCTTTTGGCCGAGGTGCAGAACCGTTCCGCCGCCGTGCTGGAAGCAGGCTCGGTGTTCACCGAGGCAGGACGGGCGGCCTACGGGCGCCTGGGTGCTTTCTGCGCCGCCTATCGTTTGAGCCCCGGGGGCAGTGCCGACCTGCTGTCGGCCACCATCGCCTGCTACCTGTGGGAAGAAGGGGCCTTCCCCGCCGATATTAGCCGTCGCTAGGGCGGTGGAAGGGAGCTTGCCGTGATATCCTGCCAGGCCATTGCTGCCGAGCTGCGCCTCGGTCACCCCTGGACCATTCGCAGCTTCGATGAAGTGGGCTCCACTATGACTGAGATTAGTCGGGCCGCCGAGGAAGGTGCGCCCCCCTTCACGGTGGCCGTGGCCGAGAGCCAGACCGCGGGCACCGGCCGCCACGACCGCCCCTGGGCATCGGCGGCGGGGGACGGCCTGTGGATGACGGCCCTGCTGCGACCCTCCCTTCCTGCGGATCGGGCACCCTGGTTCACCCTGGGCGCTGCGGTGGCCGTGGCCGACGGCCTGCTCTCCCTCGGGTTCCCCGTGGGCATCAAATGGCCCAACGACGTGCTCGTGGCCGACGGCCCCCTCTTTCGCCGCAAGCTATGCGGCATTCGGGCCGAGATGGCCGTGGCCGAAGACGGGAGCCTGGCTTGGGTGAGCATCGGTATCGGTCTCAACGTGCACCAGGCCGCCTTCGAGGGGGAGCTGGCTTCGGTGGCTGCCAGCCTGCGCATGGTGGCGGCCGCGGGGGGCGTGGAGGGGGCTGGCGATTGCGCGGTCTCGGGCGAGCATTCGGGCGCGGCTTTCGGCAACGTGGCGACGGCTGGCAGGTGTGGCGCAGCGGGAGCAGGCGGTGCGGCGGGAGAGCCCTCGCGGGCCCAGTGCGCCGGAGCCATTTTGAACCGTTTGGAACGGGTGGACCGCTTCTTTGCCGAAGAGGGCTTCGGCCCGGTGCGGAGCCGCTGGCTTGATCTGGCCCTCGGCCTGAACCGAGAGGCCACGGTGCGTGACATCGAGGGCGAGCAGATCGGTATCGTGCGCGGCATGGACGAGGAAGGGCACCTGCTGCTGGAGCGGCCCGGCGACGACGCCCCTTTCCCCATTGTGGCGGGAGATCTCGTCTTCGCCGTGTAGGGCGGCGGTTTGGCGGCCCGATCCCGCGCAGGGGCGCGGCGGCTCCCTTTCCTTGGTGCGGAATGGTGCCGCCGGGGTAGTGCGGTCAGAGGTTCGCGAGGGCTGGGAATGCAGCTGACGCGCCCCGGCCTTGTTGACGCTCGTTCGGGCTTTTCGATCTTTCACCCTTTTGGCCGATGGGCTGTGCGTTTTTGTATCGACATTCGTTCCCGCGTCGTTTATCATCCAAATAGCTGATGATATGCCCGCTGCGGGAGGGGTTGTTCCTGTGTTTGAATTCTTGTCTTCGCCATTCGGTTTGGTAGCCGTGGGCCTTGGTGTCCTGGCGGTGGCCGTCTTGGCCCTGTGCCTGTGGATCACCACCCTCGACCGCCGTATGCGCGGCATGGCCGATGGTCTGGAGGCGGAGCGACGCAAGGTGGCCGAAATGCAGATGGTCATCGGCCGCCGCAATAACGCGGCCCGCAGCTATGGGCGCGGCGGCCGCCCTGCCCCGGCGGCTGCTCCGGCTCCGACGGCCGCCCCGGTGCCCAACGGCGCCCCCGCGGCCATGGCCCAGGCCGCTCCGGTTCCGAGCGGTGCCGCCGCAACGGCGCCCGGCGCCCCCGTGCCCGGCCGCCCGGCTCCCGCGTCCCGCAGTGCGGCCGGCCATCCGTCCCAGCCGACCCCCAATCCGCAGCAGACGCCGCAGGGCTGCGGCCCGCAGCTCGCGCCGGCTCGCGGCGGTCGTCCCGCCCGGGGCCAGGGCAGCCGGCACCCGCAGATCCCCCGCGGTGCTCAGGCCGCCCCGGCTCCCACGCCCCAGCCGACCGCTGCCGGGTGGACCCCCACGAGCATCCCCCTGCCCACGGGCCAGGAGGTGGATTCCTGGGTGCAGGGCGGTCCGGCCGATCAGGCCATCGTCATGCCCGGGAGGAAGATGAGCCGCAAGGCCCGCCGCGAGGCCGAGCGCGCCTTCGCCGCTCGGGCCGCTGCCGAGCTGGAGGCCCGTCAGGCCCGCCGTGCCCAGGAGGTTTCGGTGCCTCGGGGCGCCCAGCGCACGGGCAATCCCCGGGCTGTGGCTGCCCGCGGTGTCGAGGTCCGCGGGGCCGTGCGTCCCTACGGCGGCCCGGCCGCTCCGGTGCCGTCGGCTGTGGCCCAAGCCCAGGTCCAGGCCCGCGGCCGCCACGCCCGCTAAGGCCCTCGCCCACCGCAAGGCCCCCGTTCGCCACGGCGAACGGGGGCCTTGCGGTTGCTGCCTACTTGCCCGTATAGGCCGCTCGGAATCGGGCCACGTCGTGCTCGTAGATGACGAGCGTGCTGTCGGGCTCTTCCAGGTAGAAGGGCACCCCGGCCAGCTTCGGATGGTTCACGAGGGCCGCCAGGGCCTCAAAGCCGATCGCACCCTCGCCGATGCGGGCGTGGCGATCCACATGGCTGCCGCGCTCGTGGATGGCATCGTTGAGGTGCACGGCCTTCAGCTTGTCCAGACCGACGGTGCGATCGAGCTGCCCGAGCACGCCGTCCAGGTCGCCCGCG
>Ga0209064_1001126_pt1 | contig 47140 bp, 39 predicted proteins | sample Inofromicrocosms_FD_187498 | JGI IMG/M metagenome (GOLD analysis project Ga0209064, IMG submission 187498) | Mouse cecum microbial communities from Vienna, Austria - Inoculum for glucosamine and mucus D2O microcosms (SPAdes) (version 2) | ecosystem: Host-associated > Mammals > Digestive system >...
TAAGCGGATGCAGGACGCCAACATTGACCCTGAGCAAGCTCCACGCCTGATAAGTGAACTTAATGCATTAACCGTCTATAAGTTCGCTCCTGAGGGCCAAGTCACATATCTCTGGCACGAGATCCCAAAGCGTTACAAGGAACTTATGCAGAAGTTGAAAATAAAAATCCCCGCCCCGATTTTTGTAATCTAGGAGCGGGAATTCAGGTCCTATCACGAAGGCTTTGTTTCCATTGAGACGAGGCCTTCGTTTTGTCAGCTTCAGCTTTCTCCTCAAGAAACAATAAAAAAAGAGGCCGTAAAACGGCCTCTTGATCTTTTATTTCAAATTGTTATTTTATTTTTTTAAATATTTGCCAAAAAACTCTTTCAGTTTTCCGGCTTCCTGATCAACATATTTCGGAACATAGTACGTTTCAATATGCTGAGCGCCAGGGATCAAATAAACCTCTTTTTCCTTTGTCCCGGTTGCCTTCTTGAATGCGTCATCTGTCATATAGCGAGTATCGGAGACATCACCCGCAATCATGAGAAGCGGCTGATGAATCATTGCCATGTGATCGTCCACATCCCAGTTCATCAGATCCATTAGGCTGCTGGTTGTATAAAGGAATGTGGAATTCGGATGGGCATGTGTTCTGAAATAATAAAAGAAGCCGTCCCGATAAAGCGCAAACGGGAGTTTCTTTGCCTGTTCATCGGTAAGGTCCATTTGACCGGAGTAACGAATATCGCCGACTTTTTCCAATGTTCTGGCTTCTGCCGCCTGAGCAAGACGCTGCTGAACCGAGTCAAGCTGAGAATCCTGAAAGCCGTTTCTACGAACTCGACCGGAATTAAACATACTAATCGTCGCAACAGCCTTGATTCGAGGATCTTTCTGAGCAGCAGCCAGAGTATAGCCGCCACCGCAAATACCCAACGCTCCAATTTCAGCCGCATTCACTCCCGGATATGTTCTAATGTAATCGACCATTCCGTTAATATCTTCGATTCGGTTAGCCGGCTTATCGGTGTGACGAAGTTCCCCTCCACTTGCTCCCTGATAGCGAGCATCGGCGGCGATTGTAATATAACCCATAGAAGCGAGCCTCTCAGCAAATAGGCCTGCCACCTGTTCTTTCACTCCGCCGTTTGGATGAGCAACCACAACAGCAGGATAAGATTTACCTGGTTCATAGCTAGGCGGTGTATAGACATTCGCTTCTACACGAATACCGTCAACCGTATAAGAGACCGGGTGAATATTCACTGCCCCAGCGACATTCTTTGTGATTGCGTTTGCATAAACCAGACCGTAAGGATTCGCATCCGCTACGGCCGCACTTACATTAGTTGTCATAACTGCACTTGCCATTAGAACCGCACAAAGTAGTTTTTTCATGCTTCGTACTCATACTTAGTAATAACAAACCCGTTTTAAGTAATTTAAGACTTTCAGCGGGAACCTGTAATTCAACAGTTGTCATCATAGAATTAGCCAAGGCGTGTCCGTTATGAGATTTTCTCCAAGTTTTGCCTATTCCTATAAGCAAAAAACAGCCGTGTCTTCTAGGGAAGAACACAGCTGTTTCCGTTTTTCAATGACAGAACTCAATTAGTCAGGCTCAGAACTCCTCCAAGCACCATACAGACTCCGGCAATCACGAATATAGAAATAACGTTCAGCCAGAAGCCGGCTTTGATCATATCGCCAATCTGAATGTGACCTGTTCCGAAGATAATCGCGTTCGGAGGTGTCGCAACCGGCATCATGAAAGCGGCAGAGGCGCCAAGTGTCGTCACTAGCAGAACCTGCTCAACAGGAATGCCAAGTACGGGAGCCGCCGCGGCTAGAAGCGGAAGCATGGTCGCAGCAAGCGCTGTATTGGAAGTGAATTCCGTCGCAAAAATAACCAGCGCAGCCACACCGATAACAACTGCCACAGGAGGAAGGCCGGTAAAGGAAGCGGCCTGAGCGGCAATTAGCTGAGCCGAACCGGTTGCCTGAATGGTCGCAGCCATCGTAAGGCCGCCGCCAAAGAGCAGAAGCACATCCCAGGGAATACTGTCGCAGTGCTTCCAGTCCAGAGCGCGCTCGCCTCTTTTGAAGTCCACCGGGATACAGAAGAGCGAGATACCGGCAGCCATCGCAATAATCGCGTCGCTAACCTGCTTGAAGGGACGAACGCCGTCAATCGTGAACGAGCGGATCTGAGCGCCGAAGCACCAGAGAATCACAGTCACAACAAAGACAATCAGAACAACAGTTTCACCTTTGGAAAGTTTGCCCAGAGAAATCAGTTCTTCTTTAATCCATTCCTTTCCGCCTTCAATTTTCTTGATCTGTTCACGGAAAAGCACCTTGGTTAAAAGAAGCCAGCTTAAAGGCATCAGGATCAGGACAACCGGCATACCGACCTTCATCCAGTCGAAAATCGATATATCAATGCCGTAGGTTTGCTGCACGAAACGGACAAAGATACCGTTCGGAGGCGAACCGATAATGGTGCCCATACCGCCGATCGAGGCGCCGTACGCTACAGCCAGCAACACACAGATGCCGAAATTTCTTTCTCCTTTAGTAATTGTGGGAGAGGACGAGCTTTGACGAACAACAGACATGACCGCCATTGCGATCGGCACCATCATGGCGGCGGTCGCCGTGTTGGACACCCACATGGAAATGAAACCCGTAGCGACCATCATGCCGGCAATAATTGCGCCGGGCGATGTGCCGACAATCTGCAGCGTCTTGAGCGCGATACGCTTATCGAGCCCCCAGCGCTGGATGCCGGCTGCAAGCAGGAAGCCGCCTAAGAACAGGTAGATTGTGTCGGAAGCATACGGAACGAGTGTTTTAGCGAGCGTATTTACGTCGCATAAGGGATACAGCACAATCGGAAGCAGTGCAGTAACGGCAATCGGAACGGTCTCTGTAAACCACCAGAGCGCCATCCATAACAGAATAGCAAGACAGGCTTTAGCCGCATGTGTAATGGCGACTGTTTGGCCTGAACCGTTCACATAAGAATCCGGCAGTACCAGATAGAGCAAAAGAGCGAGCAATGGCGCAAGGAAAAGCGCGACAGTTTTCGATAATTTCGAAAACGTTCCCATCTGTGTCGGTGTTTCCATAAAAAATCCCAGAAAAAGATGATTAACGGTGTTTTTCTTTTAAAACAGAGTTTATTTAATCATAATTTTTAGGAATTTCTTGGCTTTATAGAATAATTTTTTCAGTAAGAGAAATTAAAATTTCGTATCATGAGAACGCATACTCATTTTACGCTCTCACGAATGGGTTATTTCCCCTCTGAATGATGCTTATCGACCTGCTTGCTGAACTGAATCTTATACAGATGCGCATAAGGTCCGTCCTTCTGCAGTAGTTCAAAATGAGTACCGGTTTCCACAATCGCGCCCTGATCGAGAACAACAATGCAGTCGGCATCCACAATAGTTGAGAGACGATGCGCAACAACAAAGCTGGTTCTGCCGCTTCTCAGCTTATCGAGAGAGGCTTGAATATATTTCTCACTTTCGGTGTCGAGCGCGCTCGTTGCCTCATCAAGAAGAAGAATCGGCGCGTTCTTAAGCAGAGCCCGCGCGATAGAAACGCGCTGACGCTGTCCGCCCGAGAGCTTCGCGCCGGACTCGCCGATGCGGGTATTGATGCCTTCGGGAAGACTTTGAATCAAGGGAAGCAGATAAGCCGCTTCAGCAGCCTTCATAATTTCCTCTTCCGAGACCTCTCTGCCCGCACCGAATGCGATATTGGCAGCGATTGTGTCGTCAAAAAGCATGACTTCCTGCGTGACAATCGCAATCTGTTCGCGAATACTTGCAAGCGTCAGCTCATTCTGCGGGATATCGTCCATGAGGATTTCTCCCGAGGCAGGAATCATGAAGCGGGGAATCATATTAATGATGGTGCTTTTACCCGCGCCGGATGCGCCGACCAATGCCACCATTGAGCCTGCTTCAACCTTCAGGCTGAAATCTTTGAGAGAAGGCTCAAGCGCCTGAGGATATTTGTAGCAGACATTTCTAAATTCGACTTTGCCCTTAGCTCTTCCAAGTATTTTTGTGCCCGGATCTTTTTCCAGAGGGACATCGATCATTTGGAAAAGACTTTCCGCGGCCGCTGCCATTCTCGCGATCGTTCCGTTGAGATTCGCGAGTTTACGGATCGCGGGCATCATCAGCAGCATCGCTGAAATATAAGTTACGAATTCAGACAGAGAAAGCGTTCCGTGCTGCGCCTGAACCAGGGCAACGAAAACCACGACGGAGACTCCGCACATAGAAACGAGCTGGGTGAGTGGGGTGCCCAGCCCCTTAACAACCTGCTGACGCATCGTCAGGCCCTGCAGACGACGATTGACGTGCCCAAAGCGTTCGGCCTCGAACTTATATGCGTCATAAACCTTGATAAGACGCTCGGATTTATAAGTCTCGCCAAGCACGTTGAGCATGGCGCCGAAAGTCACTTGACTGTCGCTGGTGAGTTTTTTCAGTTTTTTACTGACGGTTCTGAGAATAACGACTAAGAAGGGCGCGACCACCAAAGTCACCGCGGTCAGCTGCCAGTTATGCCACAAAAGCACACACATCAGCGCAATGACCTGCAAAGAGTCTCGCACCAAAACAGTAAGAACTTCTGAGGCACTCGAGAGCGCCTGGGAGGCTTCATTGACAAATCTTGAAACCACTCTTCCGGACTGCTCCTGCTGCACGGTTTCTTCCGGCCAGCGGATCATGTTGTCAAACATGAGACCTCGAATCTGGACCAGAACCTTCTGTGACACCATCTGAAGCAGATACGAGCTACAGAACTGTCCGCCTCCGTGGAGCACCGAGATTCCGATCAACGCGATCGGCGCCCAGATCGCCACCAGACCGTTTTTCTGATAAAAGCCCAAATCCGTCAGTTTGCCCATGAGCAGCGCCATCAGTGACGATGTCGCCGCAGCAATAACCATTGCGATCAGAGCCAGAAAAATGTACCCTTTGTACGGCGGAAGATACGAAAAAAGTCGGTAAAGCGGTTCTTTATTTACGGGATTAACTTTCAAAGAAAACCTCTCTAGTTTCAGTTCGGAATAGTTTAATGTCTGTCTTGGCGTTAGACTACTTATCTTGGTTTCTTACTTTGCAACAGTTTATATGGCAATACTTTTTGTAAGACTGCCGAATCATATCGGCGACGCGGTCATGACGATGCCCGCCCTTAATTTGCTGGAAGCGGCCGGATTTCAGCTTTATCTGGTCGGCAAACCCTTTGTCGGGCAGCTGTTTGAAGGAACTAACCGAAGATTTGATCCGATTGAAGGGAACCTTCTGGACGACATTAAGCGCATTCGAGAGCTTGCTGCGACTGTCGAGCGTCCGAGAGGACTCCTGATGCCGAATTCCCTCGGCTCAGCCCTTCTTTTTAAGATGGCCGGCATCAGCTGTACAGGGCTCGCCACGGACGGCCGCAGCCTTTTACTGGAGCATGCGATTCCGGAGCCTCCGAGAATGCACGAAGTCGAACGCTTTTGGTATGTCGCCTATGAAGCGCTCAAGAGCTGGGGCATTAAGCCGCCCTACTCCAAGCTCACCAAACGCATCAATATGAAGCTTGCCAAACGCAATGAAGCCGGCGCGCGCAATCTGGCGCAGAAAATTCATCTTCCTTCGCGCTACGCGATTTTGGCGCCGATTGCCAAAGGACGTCACGAAGGCAAGGAAAAATATTGGAAGCATTTCAATGAACTCGTGAAGCCGCTGCGCGACCGCGGTATTGAACCCGTGGTCTTCCCGGCTGCCGACGAGGCGGAAGTTTCCCGCCTGGCGGCACCGGACGCGACTATTTACGAGCCCACGTCACTTGGCAACTTCGCAGCACTTTGTTCAAAAGCCGCAATCGTTATCGCCAACGACTCCGGAGTCAGTCACATTGCGGCAGCTGTCGGAGCGCCTCAGGTCACTATTGTCGGCGTAACCGACATTGACCGCACCAGTCCGTGGAACGATAAAAACATTATTGTCGGCAGAAAGGGCAGATGGCCTGAAGTCGATGAAGTTATTACCGCAATCGACGACTGCCTCAAAGCAAATCGATAAACTATAAGGACGGGAGAAATCGTATTTCCCGCCTTTTTTATACTTATGCTGCGACAGTCTTTATGGGCAATTGCTGCGGCGGCCTGTTTTTCGGCCATGGCCGCATGCGTAAAATTCTGCAACGGAACATTCGGTTCGCTCGAGCTGGTTTTTTACCGCTCAGCGTTCACGACTGTTTTTATCCTCTGCCTTTGCGTAGCGAAAGGCTGCTCGCTTAAAACTCAGTACCCATTTCTGCACTTAAAGCGCGATTTCTACGGTTTTGCCTCGGTTGCGATCTGGTTCTTTACTCTGGGAAAACTTCCTTTAGGCACCAATATCACGCTGACCTACTGCACGCCGCTCTTTTTAGCGGCTAACTTTATTATTTTGAGCCGCATCCAGAAACGTAGCGCACCGTGGGGCTCAATCGGCGCTATCGCACTAGGCTTTCTCGGAATTGTTCTTCTTGTGCGCCCAAACTTCTCCGAAAGCGAATTTATCGCCTGCCTGCTATGTCTTTCGGTTGCGCTGATTGACTTATTCGGCTACTGGCAGCTGAGATTTTTAGGCCGTGTCAAGGAGCCGTCTCAGCGCGTGGTGTTTTATTTCGCTTTCACAAGCATGATTGGCGCCGCGCTCGGGGTGCTCCTCTTTACGGACGGTTTCCACAAACCGACCTTGGACAACTGTATTCCCCTTGCCTTAATGGGACTCTTCGCAACCGGCGGCATGCTTGCAGCTACCCGGGCATGGATGGGCGGAAATATGCTTCTTGCCGCCTGTCTCGGTTTCTCCGCTATTCCTTTCTCGGAGCTCATCGGCATCGTCCTGTTCGGCAATATACCGTCTCTGCTGTCCATCCTTGGCATGATATGCGTCTGCATTGCCGGAATGTTCGCGACGGTCTTTACCAAAAGAGAAGAGAAACTGCTTAATGAAGCGGCCGAGAAATCCGCTTCAGCTCAATCCGAAAAAAAGTTTCAGCCCAATAATTGAGCACTTTTTTGCGGAAACCTTCAGCTGCAGCCGATTTAATTCGTTCGTTTCCAGAAAAATCGAAAAAAATAACTTCTAAAGGCTATTGGGCAGATATAATTATTAACAATTTAATAATCCTAAATATCCCAAAGGAGCCTTTATGCAATCTCTTACGCTGATTTTGTCAGCCGTTATTGTTGTGCTCACCGGCTGAGCGATTATTAAAAAGTTCCAAGTTAATATGGTTCTTTTCCTTGCCGGTCTTCTGCTCAACGTTTTGGCTGTTATGAACGGTGCAACGAACTTCCTTCCGAAGAACGCTGCCGCAACCGGTTTACTCGGTTTCGATTTCTTCGAATTATTCCGCGCGATCTGCCGCACACAGATTGCCGGCGTCGGTTTCATCATTCTGGTCTCCGGCGGTTTCGCTGCATACATGCAGGCTGTCGGCGCTTCCGACCGCTTCGTCACAGTCTGCGCAAAGCCGATTCAACTTCTTAAGAATCCGTACCTGATCCTGGGTCTCGTGTTCATTGTCGGCCACTGCCTCGGTCTCGTGATCACTTCGGCCGCTGGTCTTGCCATGCTTTTGATCGTGACGGTTTATCCGCTCATCATCAGCGTCGGCTGTTCTCCTCTTGCCGCAGCCGCGGTTGTCGCGAGCGTCCTCTGCGTCGGTTACGCGCCTGCCTCCGGTGTCGCGGTTATGGCTGCCGAATTGGTGCACCTTGACCCGGTTGAATACCTTGTCTCTTATCAGCTTGTTATGGCCGCTCCGGTCGTTCTCGTTATGGCAATCACACACGTGATTGTTCAGAGATACTTCGACAAGAAAGACAATGTTCACGGCGAGGTTGCCGACATCGCTGAGCTTGAAGCCAAGAGAAAAGAAATCGAGAAGACTCCTCTGATTTACGCAGCAATGCCGGTTCTTCCTCTGGTTCTTCTGCTGATCTTCAACAAGATGGTTTACAAGACCATTACGATGAACGTTGCCACAGCGATGTTCCTCTCTTGGTTCGTCTGTTTCCTTGTTGACCTTGTTGTCCGTCGCAAAGCCAAAGAATCCTTCGATCTTTCGTTTGCAATGTTCAAAGGCATGGGCAGTATCCTGACAAGTACTGTCGGTCTTATCTTCGTTGCCGCCTTCTTTGCTAAAGGTCTGCAGCAGGTCGGCCTTATTACTTACCTCATCGATATCGCTAAGAACTGCGGTCTCGGTGTTACAGGTACCGGTGTTGTGCTTTCCGCGATCATCGGTGTCGTGACAGTCCTTACCGGTTCCGGTGTTGCCGCCTTCACCAGCTTGGCCCACGTCATCCCGGATGTCGCTCAGCACCTCAACTCCAACGGTATCGCCATCATGCTGATGATGCACACTGCTTCTGAAATGCTCCGCGCTCTCTCTCCGGTCGCAGGCGTCATCATTATCGTGTCCGGCTTCGCAAAGGTCAGTCCGTTTGCCATTATCAAGAGAACGGCAATCCCCTGCGTTGTCGGCTACCTCACCATGCTGATCATTGTCTCTGTGCTCTTCTAAACACTTGACATTAGTCTGCCAAGACCGCCTCAAAAGAGGCGGTTTTTTATTGCGCTTTTGTTTTAACGAAGGTCAACTCACTTTGAGGGTCATCCGCAGCGCAAAAATAGAAATGCCTCCCGGACTTATCTTCCGAGGAGGCACAGAATTCAGGTTTTAGTGAGTGTTAGCTTCTCAGGACCCGAGTCAGGAACGCGGCTGCCGCATCTCTTGCAGCGGGCAGATTGAAGAGTGTGTGCGGCGCACCGGGCAACAGCACAATCTGCGCGTTCGGATTGCTCGCAAGCACTTTGCCCGCATGCCCCAAAGCGCTGGGATTATCGAGGTAGCTATTGACCTGACTGAAGAATTTATCCGTTGCACTCATGACATTGAGCACCGGAAGCGTATCCGGAAGGTATGAGTTATGAGAGGCAACGTGATAATTGTCTTCGCAGGACCAGGAGAAGATCATGCGGCCCTTTTCTGCGATCATGCCTTCTTCCGGTTTGTAGCGTGCCGCAGTGACACCGCCTTCGCTGGTTCCTGCAATGATCACTCGTCCGTCGCACCAGGGAACGTTTTTAAGTTCGCGCATTGCGTAATTGAGTTCAGCCAAACGCATGCCGTGAACATCCTCATAGTCAGCGGCCGGAACAGGAGAAGAATAGATCAGACGATCTTTTGTCTGCATAGAATCGGGAATCACAACCGCGACGCGCAGCGCATCGGCAAGCCAATAAGCAAACGTTTTAATCTGCGCATTGACGCCGGAGCTTCCGTGCATAAAGACAACGGTCGGGTGCGATGCGGTTTCATTTGCGAACTCGTTCAGCAGACCGACTTTGGGCGCGCCGCCTGCTTCCGGAAGCACCACGTAAGCATTGACAAAAGTCTCACGAAGCGTCGCTTCGGTATGTTTTCTGACGCTTCCCTGAAGCGAGCCGGTATATTCAATAGTCATGACTTCTCCTTGATCGGTTGGTTATTTGCATATCCTTCTTATTTTATTCGTTAGGCAGTGGCAGCAGACGAAAAACAAGCGGAAACTTTCTTAATTTCAATGATTCAAATCTTTCATTCCGCTTCGGGTGCGTCTGACTAAACAGCAATATCTCTGGCCGGAGATTTGCCAAAAAGCCGCTTATATTCTCGACAGAACTGCTGAACACTCTGGTAACCGACTTCAAAGGCTGCGGCAGTAGCAGAGTAGTTCTGATAAAGCATCAGACGTCTGGCCTCATGGAGTCTCAGTCTTTTCTGGTACTGGAGCGGCGACTGAGAAGTCACCGCCTTAAAGTGCGCATGGAAAGTGGACGGAGCCATAAAGGACATTTCTGCCAGTGTTTGAATACGAAGAGGTTCTTTGTAGTGTTCTTTGATCCACTGCACGACCCTTGCGATTCGCTGATTCGGCATGTCTTGAATACAGAGCGCTCTCAGATTGGCGCATTGACCGTCTGTCAGTGCGTAGTAATGAATTTCTCGAAGGACGGATGGCAGAAGCATCTGCATATGCTGCGGGTTGTCCGATAGTCGGATCAGTCTTTCGAACGCATTGACAATTTCCGCAGAAGGCTTGGCGACACAGAAGGCATTGGGCTCCGAATCACAGGTCGGCAGGCTGTCGGGCATTTTCTCCATTAATTCAGAAAGCAGCTGAGGATCCAATTTAAGCGAGACAGAAATAAACGGTTCTTCTTTGCAGGCTCCTTCAATCCTAAAGGACGTCGGAATTTCAACCGATGTAACAATCATCGTGTCGCCGCCGTAGGAATATCTGAGTGAACCGATATCAATAACCTTGTACCCCTGAACAATAATGGCGACCGAAAGAGTGTAAAAGCAGTTTTTATCGATCGTATCTTCTGTGATCACGTGAAGATTGAGGTCCGGAACCTTGCGCCAACCCTCGTCATGTTTTTGCCATTTATCTTCAATCAGTGTCTTAAGTTCTTCGCAGAGTGTTTTTGCGGCCTGACGGCCTTTTTCGCTTTTTCTGCTCTGCATACACCTTTTCCTTGTGTCGATAAGAAAATCACATGACGTCTGAAGCGCAATTTACGCCTCAGCCCAAATTTAAATGTACTCGATCACAAAAAAGACAAAAAGAAATGATCCTCTTGACATATTGCCCGATCCTATGACCGTTCAATAATAACGATTAAAAGGTACGCCCAATATTCCGAAGATTTGACGGAAGTTCAACCCGTTTATATTGTCAAAAATTGGCGCACTCGGGAAAATAGGATGTAGGAAACTTCTGCGCGTGACCCTGATCACGAACCAAGGAGAATCCCGGAGAGAAAAAAAACGATTCCGCGCCTGACAGAGGTACGAAGAAAAAACAAACCGCAGAAACAGCAAAGCCGCCCAACCGGCGGCTTTGAAAATAAATGGTGGCGTCCTCACGGGGATTCGAACCCCGGTACCGACCGTGAAAGGGTCGTGTCCTAGGCCTCTAGACGATGAGGACAATTGCTTTCCGGCTTGCGCCGAATTGCTTGAAACTTGGTGGAGGTAAGCGGGATCGAACCGCTGACCTCTTGCATGCCATGCAAGCGCTCTCCCAGCTGAGCTATACCCCCACAGACTTCAGTCGTGGAACTGAGTCAGGAATTGTGGCGTCCTCACGGGGATTCGAACCCCGGTACCGACCGTGAAAGGGTCGTGTCCTAGGCCTCTAGACGATGAGGACAATCGCTTTCCGGCTTGCGCCGAATTGCTTGAAACTTGGTGGAGGTAAGCGGGATCGAACCGCTGACCTCTTGCATGCCATGCAAGCGCTCTCCCAGCTGAGCTATACCCCCACAGACTTCAGTTGTGCAACTGAGTCAGGAATTGTGGCGTCCTCACGGGGATTCGAACCCCGGTACCGACCGTGAAAGGGTCGTGTCCTAGGCCTCTAGACGATGAGGACAACTGCTTTCCGGCTAATGCCGAATTGCTTAAAACTTTGGTGGAGGTAAGCGGGATCGAACCGCTGACCTCTTGCATGCCATGCAAGCGCTCTCCCAGCTGAGCTATACCCCCGAAAGAAGAGCAATATTAAGGAAGAATTTAATTCCTGTCAACTCCGCCATCAATATTCGCTCAATAAAAAGTAAAAATTAGTTTCCGGCGCTCTGTTTGGCCCACTGATCCATGCCTTCCTTCAGTCGCGCAAGAACTCTGTCACGACCGATGAACTGGAGTGTTGCATCGATTGACGGAGTTTTTTCGGCTCCCGTTGCAAGCACACGAAGCGGAATAGCAAGATGCAGAACCTTGACGCCTTTTTCGTCCATGATTTCTTTCATCAGGCCGTAAATATTGTCTTTTTTCCAGTCAATGGAAGGCGCTTTCTCGACGAAGAGTTTCATCGCTTCAAAAGAGGCCTCTTCTTTATCTTTCAGCAGTCCGGGAAGCGAAGAGGCGTCAACAGGGTTATCCGCAAAGAAGAGCATGGAAGCGTCAGCCAGAGCCTCAAACGTGTTTTCACGTTCCTTGAGGAAGCCGACCAGGCCGCAGAGGTCTTTAACCTTAGAAAGATCCGCACCGCGTTTTTCCAGTCTGGGCTTGAGCAGCTCAACCAGACGAGCGTTGTCGGCCTTCTTCATGTACTCGTGGTTAAGCCACAGAAGCTTCTTCATATTGAACTGGGCCGGAGAGCGGCTGCAGTCGGACAGATCGAACCATTCGGCAAGCTGTTCGCGCGTGAACATTTCATCGTCGCCATGGCCCCAGCCTAAACGAGCCAGGTAGTTGAAAAGCGTCTCCGGCAAAAAGCCCATTTCGTCATACTGCATTACGCTCACGGCGTTGCGGCGCTTAGAAAGCTTCTTGCCGTCTTCGCCGTGAATCAGGGGCAGATGCGCAAATGTTGGCAGTGGAGCGCCGATCGCTTTGTACAGGTTAATCTGTCTCGGAGTGTTGTTAATGTGGTCGGCACCGCGAATGACATGGCTGATCTGCATGTCAAAGTCATCGATCACAACAGCGAAGTTGTAGGTCGGAATGCCGTCGCCGCGCATAATGACGAGGTCATCGAGCTCGGTATTAGAAACACTGATCGGACCATAAACCGCATCGTTCCATGTCACAATGCCGTCGTCTGGATTACGGAAGCGGATCACCGGAGTGACACCGGCCGGAATTTCTTTACCGACCGCGTTTTCAGGACGCCAGCGCCCGTCATAACGGGGTTTTTCACCACGGGCCTTCTGTTCTTCACGCAGCTGATCAAGCTCTTCTTTTGTTGTGTAGTCTTTGTATGCCAAGCCTCTTTCGAGCAGGTCGTTGGCAACCTGACGATAGCGCTCAAGGCGGTTCATTTGGTAAACGACTTCTTTATTGTCGTAGTCGAGGTTCAGCCATTTCATTCCGTCAAGAATGGCCTGTGTCGCTTCAGCCGTGGAACGTTCCTGATCGGTATCCTCGATGCGAAGAAGAAATTCTCCGTCGAAGTGACGGGCGACAGCCCAGCAATAGATTGCAGTACGGGCGGTTCCAAGATGCATCATTCCAGTCGGACTGGGAGCGATTCGAGTACGAACTTTCGTAAACATAGTCTTTTCCAAACAAAACCTTAAATAGTTAACTTCCCGCCATTTGCGAGACATGAAGATTGATTTTAACGCTTACAGATGCGCTTCGGATTCAGTATGAGGATTTTCGTTCTAAACGAGTCCATTGTTCACCGCGCATAAAAGGAGCGCGGTTTACCAATGCGTTTTACTGCAAATCACGGCAAATACAGATGTGGGCGGAGAACGGACCGAGTTTTCGGGTTCTAAAACGAAAGAGGCCCGAAGGCCCCTATCCTGTGTTCGCTTCTCACTAGCTGACGAACTGCCAGAGAATCAGCAGCACGAACTGTCCGGAAAGAATTCTCAGGAACATCGCAAGCGGATAAACCGTAGAGTATGCAATCGCCGAGCAGCTCTTTTCCGAAAGCGTATTCGCATAGGCCAAAGTCGGAGGATCGGTCGTGGCACCCGCGATCATGCCGACAATCAGGTGGTAGTTGAGCTTATAGACGACGCGCGCAACGCATCCGACGATGATGAGCGGAATAATCGTGATAAAGAGACCGAGCACCGCATAGAGCACTCCGTTGCCCTCAGTGATCGCTCTTACGAACGGAGCTCCGGCAGCCAAACCGACACTGGCAAGGAAGAGCGCAATACCGAGCTCTCTAAGCATCAGATTCGCAGAAGCCGTGGTGTAGGTCACCAAATGCAGACGCGGCCCCCAATAGCCCAGCAGAATCGCGACAATGAGCGGGCCGCCCGCCAAACCAAGTTTCAACGGAACCGGCATGCCCGGAATCGCAATCGGAAGACTTCCGAAAAGAATGCCGACCGCAATACCAAGGAAAATAGATATCAGGTTCGGATGATCGAGTTTCTTTTCCTGATTGCCGAGTTTGTCGGCAAGGCGGCGAATAGAACGCTCAGGGCCGACGCAGTAGACGACGTCTCCAAGCTGCAGCGTCAGATTCGTATACGGAAAGAGCGTCATGCCTGCACGGAAGATACGTGTGATATTGACTCCGTCATAGCGGCTCAGGTGCAAATCATGAACGGTAATGCCGTTGACTTCCTCACGCGTCACGCGGATGTTTTTAGCGGTAATCGGAGAGCTCTCAGTCGCCAGATCAATGTCCGTCTCTTCCTTACCGCAGAAGGTCACAATTGCGTCCTTGTTCTCTTCGGCCGCGACAATTCTCATGACGTCGCCGACGTGAACTACGTCTTCCGCGTGCGGACTGATAATTTCTCCGTCATGCAGCAGACGGGAGCAAATAAAGGGACGGCCGATAAAATGACGAATCTGTTCGATGCGCTTACCTTCCAGACCCTGATTCACAATACCGACGTGGAAAAAGATCGGCACGTCCGAATTCTCCTTCTCCGCCTCTTCCCACATTCTGTCCTCTTCTTTGAGATCAATGCGGAAAACCAAACGAATCACAATCGCCGTACCGATAATCGCGACGACACCGAGCGGATAGGCGCACGCATAGGCCACAGCGATATCCTCGCCTTTGTAGTCCAGCATACTGAGCGCTTCCTGAGTCGCGCCAAGACCCGGCGTATTGGTTACAGCGCCGAAATACACACCGAGCATCTGAGCCAGTGAGACGCTGTCGGAGAACATGAAGAACAAAGCGATCGTTACAACGAGACTCAGTCCGACTGCGAGAAGCGTCAGAAGATTGAGCTGAATGCCGCCGCTTTTAAATGACGAGAAGAACGAAGGGCCAACCTGAAGACCGATGAAGAAAACAAAGAGGATAAGTCCGAAATCCCTCAGAAAATGCAGAACCGTTTGATTCACGGTCAGACCGAGATAGCCGGCGGCAAGACCTGCAAAAAGAACGAAAGTCACTCCGAGAGAGATGCCAAAAACTTTAATTCGGCCGAGTATTGTGCCAACGGTAATAACGAGCGCGTAGACCAGAAGAATATGCCCTACCGAATTTTGGTCCGTCCATAGGGCTGTTAACCATTCCATGCTTGTGCCTAATCGATTTGAGGTTGATTAAAAAGTTATATCTGTCAGGATGTTGTCTCTGATAATTTTAGAGAAAATCCTTTTTCTTGACATTCAGCCGAAGGCTATAGATTGATGGTTTTCACTAGCAAAAATTGTGCGTTTTATAAATATCCATTTTGCATTTTTCGCAAACAAGTTGCTTCAAAGATGCGCTGACTGTCGGAGCCTTGGCAGGCACTGCAAAAAAATAACCGGACGCGTCGCGCTGTTAATTCAGCGTTCCGCGCCCGGAGCAGGAGCTGTCTTCTCTCAGCCCCTCTGCCAATTAATTAGGCACCGGCGTAATTAGCGCCCTCAATTTTTCTGTCTTCTTCTTTTCCTGCTCTGCGCAGTCCGAGAACAATCGCGGTAATGACAGCAACGCTAAGGACGATGCAGACACCGGCGTAGGCCGGATTATTAGAGAAGCGTCCGACCTGGTAGACGATCGTTGCCGAACAATATCCGACAGCAGTTGTCCACAAGGCGGCAAAGAGCGCCCAGCGGGTTCCGACTTCTCGATAGACAGCGCCCATCGCAGCTCCGCACGGGAGGTACAGAAGAACCATCAGCAGATAGGCAAAAGCACCAAGTTCTCCGTCGTAGAGACGGTTCATGGAAGCAATCGTAGAAGACTTAACTTCCTGAGCTTCAGCCTGCTCTTCGACATTGGAAAGGTCGGAGTCAACCGAGATACCCAGCGGATCAGTGAAGAACGCACCGATGTCACCGAAGTTTTCGGAGACAGAGCCGACAGCTTCTTTGAAGGATTCCGCAAGATTAAATCCGCCTTCTTCCTCTTCTTTAGCCTCTTCACCTTCCGGCGCTTTCTCATCCATGGATGAGTAGAGAGAGTCAAGCGTGCCGACCACCGCTTCTTTAGCGAGAATACCGGTGAAGACACCGACGGCTGCCGGCCAGTTTTCTTCCTGAATACCCATCGGCTTGAACACCGGAACGATTGTCTTGCCGATCTGAGCAAGAACGGATTTATCAGAGTCTTCGTTGCCGAACGTTCCGTCAGTTCCTAAAGAATTCAGGAAGCAGAGCACGGCGACGAGGACGACAATGACTTTACCTGCGCGGACCACGAAGCCTTTCAGACGATCCCAAGTGGAGAGCAGAAGATTTCTTAATGTCGGCAGATGGTACGGCGGAATTTCCATCAGGAACGCGCCCGATTCGCCTTTAAGTGCGGTTCTCTTCAGCATAAAGCCTGTCGCGACAGCAACTGCGATACCGATAAGATAAAGCGCGAACACCAGATTCTGACCATTCATCGGCCAGAAAGCTGTGGCAAAAAGAACGTAGACTGGAAGTCTTGCGCCACAGCTCATAAACGGAGCCATAAGAACAGTCGTGATTCGATCGGATTTCTTTTCCATCGTGCGGGACGCCATAATGGCAGGCACGCCACAGCCGAACCCAACGATCAGTGGAACGAAAGATTTGCCGGGCAGTCCGAGAGCTCGCATAAAACGATCCATAACGAAAGCCGCTCTCGCCATATAACCCGAATCCTCAAGGAAGGAAAGCGCGAAGAACATGCACGCGATCACCGGCACAAATGTCGAGACACACTGAATACCGCCGCCAATACCGTCGGCAAGAATGGTCTTAAGCCATTCAGGAGTGCCAAGATATGTCAGCAGCTCTCCAAATCCGTCAATAAAGATCGCTCCAAAAAGGATATCGAAGAAATCTATAAACGCTGAACCGATATTAATCGCAAAGATAAACATCAGGTACATCACACCGAGGAAAATCGGAATACCGAGCCAGCGATTCAATACGATCTTATCGATCTTGTCAGTCAGCGTCTGACCGGCCTGACCGGTTCTCACGATTGACTGCTGAGACACTTTAGAGACGAACTGATAACGAACATCAGCCATCGCCATATCGACGTCTCCGTCATATTTAGTATCAATTTCCTGTAGGATCGGCTCGGCTTCATCAATGGAGATACCCGGGAAAACTTTTAGAATCTCCGCGTCGCCTTCAACAAGCTGTTCCGCGACCCATCTGGATCTCGGAATAGCTTGTTTAGCAAGAATTGCGCCAACCTTGGTAATCGCATTTTCAATATCCGCGCTGAAGACGATAGGATTGGCGGCCGCTTCCGGCTCACTCAGTTGTTTATCGAGTGCCTGTTTGAGCTCTTCAATACCTTTTTTACGACTCGCGACGATACCGACGACCGAGCAGCCAAGCTCATCCTGAAGTTTCTCAAGATTGATTTCAAGACCGTGCGTCTTAGCGACGTCAAGCATATTGACGACCACAACCATCGGGATTTGAAGTTCCAGAAGCTGAGCGGTCAGATAAAGGTTGCGTTCTAGGTTAGAAGCATCGACGATATTGATAATAGCCTGCGCTTCAGAGCTTGCGACATAGTCGCGCGCCACTCTTTCATCTTCACTGACGGAAGAGCTCGGCTGAAGCGAGTAGATGCCGGGAAGGTCGACGAGCGTGATTTCGCGTTTATCGATATTGAAGCCGCCGGTTTTCTTTTCTACCGTAACACCAGGCCAATTGCCGACAGACTGTTTCGCGCCGGTCAGCACATTAAAAAGAGTTGTTTTTCCGCAGTTGGGATTGCCTATGATGGCAACGATATTCTTTTGGGTCATGATGGCCGCCTATATTTTTTCAACTTCCAGGACATTAATTTCGGCCTTCCGAACACTCAGGAAGGAACCGCGGATTTTGATTTCCACCGGATCTCCCAAAGGTGCGACTCGGCTTACCTCAAACTCAGTTCCGGGAAGAGCTCCCATAGAAAAAAGTCTTCGGCGGTATTCATTGCTGCCGGGAAGAATTTTTGTGATTCTTCCGCGTTCTCCGGGAACGAATTCGTGAAGTTTCATAATTTCCACCTCGCTTTTACTTATCAGACAGAACGACTTTGACTAAGTCTGCGATATCCCGGTTGACCGCAATTCTGCCGTCGCCGACGGCAACCAGAAGCGGCGCGCCGGGATTATTCGCAAGGACGATCACGGAAACACCGCGCTGCAGTCCGAGTTCGCGAAACTGTCGAATAACGTTTTTATCCGACGAGCTCACTTTTGCGACAATCGCTTTTTGATCGGCTGATAAATCGGTCAGTCTCAAAGCTTGGAATGCCATATGTGTTTCCTTGTCTAAATCTGTTCTTAGAATTCGTGGCGCATGCCTACGCCAAGGCTCCAGTTTTCGAAGTCGCCTCGGACTTCAGCGGTCTTAAGTGCTTTGCCGCCCTTTTGCCATGCGCCCCAGCTGTAAACCATCGTGCGTTTGGAGAGCGGGTACTCGTAGGCCGCGCCAACACCGAGACGATCGAATTTGTCACGATCGGGAGCCGCGTCCACATCCTCCAGCGTGACCTTGTCCATAGACTTGATCTTGCCAAAGCCGTAGTTAACCGCGGCCTTGAAAGTACCTCCCGCGGCAGGAACTTCCGCGCCCAGCGTAAAGGCGTTCTGGTTCAGACCTTTGCCGGCGAAGACCCAGTCTTCAGACTGATCGAAGCCGTGGAAATGAGAAGCGTACTGATAGCCGAAATAAACCTTAGCGGCTTCAAAGTCGTAAGCCGCGCTCAAGCTGTAAACCATTGTCGGTTTCACATCGTCTTCGCCCTTATTGTCAAAGCGTTCAACGATACCGGCGAGGTTTAGACCGCCGATTTCATATGTTGCGCCGATACCGAAGTAATGGGCGTTGCGGCTCCATTTCTGCGTATCGGATTCTGTACCGTTGGAGTACTGCAGATGAAGCTGCAGGCCGCTGAATTCCGGAGAGCTGTAATGAACGGTGTTGTTATTGATCTGCCCAGTAACAAAAGCGTTTCCGAGACCAATCTGAAGATAATCCGTTCCGAAAGGAGACGCATCCCAAATGGAATAAGTTCCTTCATAGGAAGCGAGGCCGCCGATACGGCCGAACGCAAGGGTGCCGAATCCGCCGCTCACATTCAGAGAAGCCTGTTTAGCCCAGGCAAGTCCGGATTCACCTTCCGCACCGTCATCCATGGTGTAGGAGTTTTCGAGGTTAAAACCGACGCTGTAGCCATTGCCGAGTTCTTCGGTTCCTTCAAGACCCCAAACACTGCCCCCGGCAACGCCGTCCATCAGCTGAACGGTAGCGGTACGGCCTTTTTCTTTCTGAACCGCAACCGCTCCATCGATAGAACCGTAAAGCGTTACGCTGCTTTCAGCAAGTGCAAGGGGAGCGGCTGTCATGACGACAGCTGCAAGGAGTGTCTTAGAGAATTTCATAATTTTGCCTTAATGTGTAATTGATAATAAGAAACATTCCTATTAATCAAAATAAGATATTTTTTTGAATTAACCGCCCTTTCTGATAACAAACCTTCAAAAGGCTGTTTTTTCTGACGAAGAAAAAGCTGTTTTCTTATGTAGAAGAATTCGTTTATTTATATGATTATTTTAGATTAATTTATATCAATCACATACATATTCATTCTAAAGGCAAACTTTAAGTATTTTCCCGTACTATTAATTTTTGTTGCTTAAATGAAACAAAACCGACTCGTACGAGTCGGTTTTTTTGAGAATGATTTTCCTTTCTAATATTTCACCGGCGCACCGAGTTGCTGATTTAAAAGCCAATCTCTTGCGGCGCCAATCTTATAAGCGTAATCAAAACTATACATATGTTCGCTTCCTCCCTCCGGAGGGAGGACTGAACCAGAGGTAAATACGATGAAGTTTATCGGGTTTCCTCTTTGGAAGAGTTCTTGGGCGAGCATATTCTGTTCGTCTTCCGGAAGTTTTGCACTCCACTCGGCCGCACTGTAAGGAAGTTCATCCTCTCTCAGCAAATCGAGTATCTTTTGAATTTGCTGTCCGGCAGATCCGTCTTTTCCGGCAGCAAAGAAGATGAACTTATCATCAAGCAGCTTATCGTAAGTTTTAGGATCCCAGTGACAGTCCACAAACATACCTGCCGCGAACAATCCAGGGAACTGGGTCATGAAATACATCGACATCATGCCCCCCATTGACTGACCGGTTGTGAAAAGCTTGCGCCGGTTAATCGGAAGAGTTTTGAGAAGCGATTCCAACAGACGAATGGTCATATCCACTTCCTCTGTTCGTTCATATGAATCGTTGACCGTGACGCCTGAATACTCAGGGACAAGAACAAAACAGGGATGCTTGCTTTGGAAATCAGGCTCTGCAAATACCAAGGCTCCGTAGCCCTGAGTTATGGCTGCATCAATAGAGCGGCCGGGAGTACTCGCATCCGCCATGAAAAGCACCAACGGGTATTTCTTACCTCTCACAAGGTGTTCAGGCGTATAGAGTGAATAGTTAAGGATCCTGCCGGTTTTAGGATCACTGAACTGCTGCGCCTTAAACTTAGTGCCGACGGTTTGGATCAGGCCTTGGAGGATTGGGTCGCCCGTCTTGTCGATCACCGGACCCTGGGCCCGGGCGCCCAGCCAGGGGCCGCCTTTTTTTTTACCATAATCTGCGCAGCCGCTTAAAGCTGTCAGACTGAGAACTGAAACATATTTTAAGAATTGCTGTCTTTTCATCTAGTTACCAGCGTCACCGCCGCCCCTATTAAAACGCAACGGAGGCTAGTGTAAGTTTCGTTGATTTTCTATGGCAAAGACAGTGACCAAATATGGCACAAGCTTTGTAAATGTTTTAAAGAGGAAAGGAGGCCGCTAAAGTCGGCATTAATCCGCAGATTTTTGCAGATTTTATACAGAATTTTTAAGCTAATTTATTGATTTTGCAAAAAAATGGTGCACGATACTGGTTTCGAACCAGTGACCCCTGCCGTGTGAAGGCAGTGCTCTACCCCTGAGCTAACCGTGCACTTGAGATACGGGATTCTACACGAATTTAGAAGTTTTGCGAAACGCTTGCCTAGAAGTGACCAAACGACGAATTAAAAGGTTTCGCTCTCGTCTCCCGCTCAACCATCGAAGCAAAAACCAAAGTAAAACGCCCAAAGCTGCAATCCCTGGGCGCTCAAAGAAAAAGGTTTACCATCTACCTGAAAACCTTAAACGTTAGTATAAAGTTAGTCTTGCGATTTCTCATTAACTTTGATTCTTATGCTTTACTGCTAGCACCTGAGTAAAAGGCCCCGTTAGTTTTCCGCTAAGGGAGGAGGGGGTGTTTTTAGACCGGATATAAAAGAAGAACACCGAGGCTGCGACACTTACGAAACTGTCCTGGAATCTCTTCGTCCCGTGTTGACAAGCGGAAAAAGAGCGGAACTTCACAATGCGCGGTGAGAATTTGCAAAGGATTTTGCGAGTTTATTTTTTCTCGACGCCGAAAGTCCCATCCCTCAGAGCTCCGATTTGGCATCTAGAGTCCAACCAGCGGCACCACGCTCGCTCGTTTCACCATCTGCAGCTGTTATTGCCTATGCCGCTTCCAATCGAATTCTTATAGCCGCCGAGACTGATAAATCCTTCGGCTTTCCTCGGAAAACCACTGAGCAAAGATTCTGAACTTTGGCGTGTTCCACGATGTCTTCGTCAGAACCGTAAAAAGCGGAGCGGTCGGTTTTCTCCAGCTGCTGAGAATCGGCACAAGAGTCCCTTTTTCAATTTCCTCAAGGCAGAAGAATCTTGGAATATCAATCGCGACGCCTTTGCCTTCCAGGACGGCTTTTTTTATTGTCCACAGACTGTCGGAAGAAAAGTAGTCCAAACAGACAATCGGTTTTTTCTCAGTTCCGCGATAAAGAAATTTAGTGGATTCACGCTCGCGGCCTCCGTATGCAAAAACACGAACCTTTTTAAGATCCTCCACAGTATCGAGCGGAGCGAATTTCTCAATAAAATCGGGAGACGCCACCGCTTCGTACGTGTTGATTCCTCTTTCTATCATTACCAGATCATCAGACTTATCAGGAACAGAAGTTAAGGTAATGATGTCCACTTTGCAGGATCGGAGCGCGGTCAAGCCGGAATCAACGCGGGTCTCAAAGCGCACGCCCGGATAAATTTCACAGAAGCGATCCAGCAGATTCACCAAATGCGTACTTGCAAAGCCTGCCGCCGTAGAAAGACGGATTGTTCCCTTAATCTCATGCTCTACTTTGGAGATATTGTCATAGGCTTCGTCTAAAGACTTCAGCGGACCGCTCAATCGGTTGTAGACCATCAGGCCGTAATCCGTCAGATTAAGCTTGCGTCCGTTTTGGCTAAACAAGGGATGGCCAACTTCCTCTTGGAAGGCGCGCAAAGCGCGGCTGACCGTTGACTCATTCACGTCAAACCTGACGGCAACAGCTGAAATTCTTTGAAGCTCGGCAAAAGCGATGAAATACCTCAAGTTTCCCAGATTATTTCTCAGCATGTCATCTAATCCACGTTGATAGCTGGCTCCATTGTACGCAACCAAAGAAGAGTTTGATCGTTAAAAATCAGCTAAACAACCAGACAGCTCCCGTTATCTTCAACGCCTCAATTCCAGTCTGTTGATTTCATAACTTTCACAAGTACGTCTCTGCACTTCTTGAAAAATTTAGACCTAAGGGAGTCTTTGCGGTAAGAAAGTTCCACCGGATCATTGACGCTGTTAAAAGGGATATCACAATAGACAAGGTCCGGGTGTTGGGCACATAGCAGCTTAGCAACATAAACAGGAACCAAAACCACTCTCCCAGTTCCCAATATATAACGCTCAATGCCGCAATAATGAGAAGTCAGGCCGACAAGTTTTCTTTTAAAGCCATTTCTACGAAGTATTTCGTCCGACACGCCTTCAGAACCTCCGAAGTGCACACTAAAGTGCTCCATTTTTAGATACTGAGAAAGAGAAAGTTGATTGTCTGAGGACCCATCTGGTTTTTGATAGAGGCAGACATCTTTATGAGTGCCAAAGCCTTCTCTGGCAACAATGTTGCTGTGTGTTCCACCTGCGGTAATACAGAAATCCGCTTTGCGATCGATAATTATCTGCTCAGCAAGGAGAGTATTCACTTGATGAAAAATCACCAGAACGTCAGGCAGACTTTTGGAAAATTCCTCAATAATTTTAGGTCCAATGAAATACTCAAAATCATCCGAGCAGGCTATGATAACCTTACTGACGTTCGACTTTTCAGCTTGATGGAAAATTGCATTTGCGTCTGCAATAAGTTTGGATATCTCCGGATAAATGGTAACCGCTTTGTTTGTCGGAGACAGCTCGTGGCCATTAGATATAAAAAGAGGATCCTCGAAAACGAATCGAAGCTCCTGCAGCCTTCTACTGACTGTAGGCTGCGATGAACCAAGCTTTGCGGCCGCCTTACTTATGCTTCGGCAGGCGTAAAGCTCGTAGAAGATAAGTGCAAGATTCAAGTCCATAGAAAAGGGCATAATTTTTCATCAATTATGCCCGGTTTTTTATTTTGTTTACTTCAAACTTTCAACAGCGCGTTCAGCAGCAATCCTGCCGGAAGTCAACGCGAAGGAAGATGTCGCCCCTTCGACCTTCAAATCGTCCGTACTGTCAAACAATCCTCCCATATCCGCACCGACCACATATAAATTCGGGATGGAGTCACCTTGAGCGTTCTGAGCTTCAAAATTCTTGTTTATCCTAATTCCTCCCAACGTTAGGAAATAAGTGCGGATTCCTTTTAAAGCATAGAACGGCCCTTTGTTCAAATCGAATTTTTCAAGGTGAGCAGGATTTCTTCCGTATTCCGGGTCTTTCTTTTGATCGGCAAATTCGTTTATTTGAGCAATTGTCTTTTTCAGATTCTCAGCGGGAACACCAATCTGAAGCGCCAAATCGTCAATCGTATCGGCCTTAAATGCCCAGCCGTTCTTCATTCCAACTTCAAAAGTTTTCGGAAGCTCTGTCAATTTAGTTCCGGCAGGAACAATCGCGTTAAAGGGAATAAGTGCGCCGTCATGCATTAAGCGATCCAGTTTATTTTGATCAAAGATCGTGTACATAACACCGCCGGCATTCGTCATCGCCGCATATACATCGGTAAAGAGAGATCCGCGAGACTCATTGTAGAAACGTTCGCCGTCACGGTTTACCCAGAGCCAGGGCTGCACAAGAGCACATCTTCCATGTTTAAGGTAATCGGCGCCGTTAAATTGATTAATCAAGGGCTCTTCGGGAAGGTACGGAGCATTACCCACAACATTTTCCATATTGGCAACCGAAGCACCCACACGAAGCGCCATATTGATGCCGTCTCCAGTGCGGCCGTCACCAATAGCGCTTCTCAAGCGGATTGGTTCTGAAACGGATAGGTCCGATGAGTCAGTCACATACTTTTCAATCATTCCTTTATTTGCAGCAAATCCACCACTCGCAAGGATAACTTTCTTAGCATGAACTATAACTTTTTCGCCAGTCTTTGTATTCACGGCTTCAACACCAACAATTTTGCCGTCACGGTTAATTAGCTTTTGAGCCGGAGTCTGCAGCAGGACGGTACCACCGTTCTTTTTCACTTGATCACTGAGCTTTGCAACTACATTCGAAGCCCCGCCTTTGAAGAGATGCCAACAGTTGTAAGACTCGCCCTGCGGCCAAAGAGTGCGGATTCCTCTTATCTCAACGCCTTTATCTGTAACCCAATCAATTGTCTCGCCAGACCGCCCAATGAGCTGACGAATCACTGCGGGGTTTGTTCGAAAATGATTAAAGTCAAGGAAACGATCGATATTTTTTTGTATATCCCAAGTGATACCGTGTTCCTTCTGATACTTCGTTCCCAGGCCCAAAGAACCTTCCGGAAAATTACCTGCCCCGCCAAGAATTGATGTCTTTTCCAACACAACCGGTTTTACGCCTAGTTCTGTTGCCCTTGCAGCTGCAGAGATTCCGCTAAGTCCACCGCCAACAATAACTAAGTCAGTATCAATAATCTAAGTTGCCCAAGCAGACGAAGCAATACAAATTGAAAACAGCGAAGCTGTTACTGAGAGTTTAAATTTTTCCATGAGATTCTCCTTAAGATTCACGAACCTCATCTATTGTGACGAGAGGCAGAAAAAAAATTTGAATACCTGCTATTCACTATTTTCGAAAATTAGAACCACACTACAGCAGCCCGATCGATCAACTCAATTGGAATTTCTTTTCCAGAACAAGTCATCTTCTCGAAATAGCTCCTGTCATAACACAAGAGTTCATCAGGAAACGCATTTTTAGAGGCTTAATCTGACAGCTGTTCAAGCAAATTATTGCTAAATATTATTTGCGTTTTATGCAAGTAATAAGTTGCATATCAATGCATTGTATGAATCAGTTAAAACTTTTAGCATCAATCTCATAACGAATCATCACAAACCACACATAACAACAACCAACCTCAAACCACTCATAACCACTATGAAAGGAAACGATCTGACAGCTGCGGCGGCAAATCAGACCGCAGCCCTTTTCTTAAAAAAAGAACCGAAAGACGAATTCTTCTGGCTTAGCCAAATGAACAAAGCCTCGGTCATTACAAACCGCGAGCGAGGCCTCCTTTCCGAGGAAACTGCAAAAAAAATTGCAAAGGCTATCTGCCAAGTCATTGAGAACGGCTGTAAGCCCGGAGCTCTGAGACCCTCACGCGTCATCAAGTACGAGCCGCTCCTCATCGAAGCCGCCGGCCTTGACGCAACCATGCTTCACGTCGGTCGCTCAAGTCAGGACATGCATGCGACTTATTACTCCACCATCATGCGTGACAACGTTCTTGCATTGGCCCGCAAGCTTGTCGGCAGCATGCGGATCCTCAACACGCTTGCTAAAGACCATACGGAGACCATCGTCCCGAACTACACCAACGGTGTTGCCGCTCAGCCCAACAGCTATGCACATTACCTGCAGGGCTTTCTTGCCGGCTTCAAGCGTGACAGCAAACGGCTCGAACAGTTCTATGAGCGTTTAAATCTTTGTCCGATGGGAACAACCGTTCTTAACGGAACCGGCTGGCCGCTTAACCGCGAGAAAATCGCTGAGTATCTCGGTTTTGACGGCCCCGTCGAAGACGCATATGACGCCGCTCAGATTAAACCGGTCGATGAACCGACCGAACTCTCATCAATCCTGACCTCAATCGCGCTTCATGTCGGCACTTTTGTTCAGGACGTTTCTGTGCAATACGCCCAGCCTCAGCCCTGGATTCTCCTGCAGGAGGGCGGCGACAATACCTATGTGTCTTCTGCGATGCCTCAGAAGAGGAATCCCGGCCTTATGTTCGGAGTTCGCGAAGCGGCAAGCGGGGTTCTTGGAGAGGCTCAGGCTGCGGTTTTCAGAGCGCACAACATCATTCCGGGAATGATTGACCCGAAGCGCGTTCCTGCCAACAGCTCGATGGTTTCAAGCACAATCAAGATGCTGACTCAGTTTGACAAGATGCTCAACGCACTCAAGATCAGCCAGGAGAGAGCGCTCAAAGAGCTGAACAGCGATTGGACCGCCTCGCAGGAAATCGCGGATGTTTTGATGCGTGAATACAAACTGCCGTTCCGCGTCGGCCATCATGTCGCAAGCCAGATTGTCTCTTATGCGAAAGCAAATGACTTCAACCCGACAAATTTCCCATACGCTCAGGTCAAAGGGATATACGCGCATGTCATTAAAACGGAATACCCGTCGGCTAGCGAAGTCTGCCCCATGAACGAAGAGGAATTTAAAGCGACGCTGAATCCGAAAACCATTATTGAGAACCGCCGCACATCGGGCGGTCCGCAAAAGAGCGAAATCAACAAAGCGATCGCGCGTTCTGACCAAGCGATTGCCGAGCATGAAGCTTGGGTTGTCAGGCAGCAGGAGCAGATTGTCCATGCTCTGGAATTGCTAGACAAGGACTTCTGTCAGTTATTGGGTTAACCGGTTTTCTCCTCATCCTATCCGCAGCATCCCTCCTGCCTGATTCGGATAGGAATTTAAATCCCGGGCGCCTGCAGCCGCAGTACACCCGGGATACTTTTTACCCGCGATTATCTATTGCGTTTCAGGACTTCTTCCACACCTTGATTCGCAAGCTGATCGGCCATTTCATTGCCTTCAATGCCGTCATGTCCCTTGACCCAGATCCATTCAACCTTGTGTCGGCTGGCAGCTTCATCAAGTTTTTTCCACAGATCGGCATTTTTAACCGGAGTGCCCCCTTGAGTTTTCCAATTCTTCTTTTTCCAGCCGTAAATCCATGCGGTCATCCCTTCCTTCACGTACTTGGAGTCTGTATGAAGCTTCACGGAGCACGGCTCAGTCAATGTATTAAGAGCGTTGATCGGCGCAATCAGCTCCATCTGATTGTTTGTGGTATTGAGAGAGCCGCCGCAGAGCTTGCGCTCATGACGGCCGTATTTCAGCCACGCACCCCAGCCCCCGGGCCCCGGGTTTCCTTTGCTTGCGCCGTCCGTCCAAATTTCTACCTGTTTCATTCTTTTTTACCTTCAAACTGAGAGCGGCTGCCCTCCTCTAGGCGCGCTCCGGCGCCGAGAAAATTAAACTTTTTCGTAATGGCTTTGCCAACCAGCTTCGCGCCCAAAGCTTCTTTGGTCGCGCTCAGCGCAAAAATCGCACCGCACTGCGGCCACCACCTGTCACCGGCTTTTTCCAGCCAGGAAGACTCTTTGTGAGACTCCGGAGAAAACGACCAGCTGTAGCGGCCGAAAGTGCCTCGATCCACATGGAAGGACAGCAGAGATAACCAATCTTTCAGCTGAAACACCGACATAAACTGCTTACCCGGGAGAAACACCTTTGCACCGAATTTCTGCAGATGGAAACGAATGCCCCAAAGACTCGTCAGATTAAACCCGGTAAGCACCACTCTGCCGCCGGGAATTAAAACTCTGCTCACTTCGCGCAGCAGCGCATGCGGATCTTCGGCCATTTCCAGCGCATGAGGCAAAAGCACCAGATCGAGACTTTCACTTTCAAACGGCAGCTCACTATAAGAGAGCTGTATGCGGACGCGGCTGTCTTCGAGCTGAGTCAGAGGACGCAGACTGCGTTCTCCGATCACCTTGAGCGGAATACGGTTATTGCTCAGAAAATCGATGCCGGAGGCTCCGATCTGTACGGCATGGTACCCGAAGCAGTCTGCGACCAAAGCGTCATACTGCGCCCGCTCCCACCGCAGAGCATACTGCCCGAGCGCTGATGAATAAAACTGCGCAAGCGTGATATTTGATGTCATATACCGTGAACCTCATCGGAAAAATCAAGTTACATCGCCTAGAGCTTTTCCGTCGGAAGTACCATAAATTCGTTTAAATTAGCGTTTTATTGTATCGTGTCTTTCTTCAGTGACTGCAATGTACTTAAAAACCTCGTTCCGCATACTAGCTATTGCCCTTGCTTTGAGCTGTTCGACCTACGCGACGGCTTCAGAGCCCGATCAGGAAGAAATCAAAGAGATCGTGACGCCGGGCGCGGATGATGACGAAATCTATACCGTCTGGACACGCATCAGAGACGGTTTCAAAGTACCTGACATGCAGAACAGCGTTGTGGAAGCCAACGTCGCTAAATACTCAAAACGACCGGATTATCTGCAGCGCATGGCGGACCGCTCACAAAAGTACCTTTACCACATCATTGAAGAAGTTGACGCGCGCGGCATGCCGACCGAAATCGCGCTGCTGCCGTTTGTTGAAAGCGCCTTTGTCACCAACGCCAAGTCCAGAGTCAAAGCCGCGGGTCTCTGGCAGTTCATGCCCGCGACCGGAAGAGATTATTCGCTCGATCAGACCATGTGGCTCGATAAACGCTACGACGTACTGCAAAGCACATCTGCGGCGCTTACCTATCTTCAGAGGCTTTACGACGAATTCGGCTCCTGGCCGCTTGCGCTGGCAGCCTACAACTGGGGCGAAGGCAACCTGCGCCGCGCGATTAAGCGAAATCAGGCGAAGGGTCTTCCGACCGACTATATGTCGCTGAAGATGCCTGATGAAACCCGCAACTATTATCCGAAGCTTCAGGCTATCAAAAATATCGTTAAAGATCCCCGTAACTTCGGGATAAAGCTTCCCACGGTATACAACGAACCTTTCTTTGTTCAGATCTTCAAAGATCAGGATATCGATGTTAAGCGTGCGGCCCAATTGGCCGGAATGTCTCAGGCAGAATTCAGCACGCTGAATCCATCCTTTAACCGTCCCGTCATTGTGGCCTCCCACAACCACTCCATGCTGATGCCGACCGATAAGGTCGACACGTTCGTGGAGAACCTCGTGACATACCGCATGAGCGGAAAGCCACTTTCGAGCTGGACGACTTATCGCGTCAAACCCGAAGACACCATTGCTTCCATAGCGAAGAAAGCGCACATGTCGGAGGAAGCGCTTCGGGAAGCCAACCAAATACCTTCCGGCAGACGCATTAAACCGGGCTCACTCGTTCTCGTCAGCCGCGACAGCGGTCTTGGCGATGCAGAAGATATTTCCTCGGACACGATTGACGCTTCCTTCGCGCTCGCTCAGGACTTCCGCCGCGTCTCCTACCGTGTCAGAAAAGGCGACACGCTGCCGCGCGTTGCACGTCGTCTCGGCGTATCGACTAAGATTATCGCCTCGAGCAACCGCCTCAGAGGCCATCGTCTGAAAGTCGGTCAGATGCTTTACGTCAATGTCCCGGTTAAGACTCGTCAGGTTGCCTCCAAGCCTCCGGTTACAGAAAAAGCCTCAAACGCCAAATTCTACGTTGTGCGCAAAGGCGACACGCTTTTCAGCATTGCTCAGCGCTACTCTATTTCCGTAAACGCCCTTAAGAGTGCCAACCATCTCAGCAGCAACAATGTTTCCGTCGGACAGCGTCTTACGATCAACGCAAGCGGTATTCCGACCAAGCAGGCTGTGGTGCTTGAGAAAGTTCCCGAGAAAGTTCAGAAGCGCATTAACGAGCGACCTCTTGCCAAACAGCGTACACATAAAGTGCGCAAAGGCGACACGCTTTTCTCGATCGCGTCTTCTGCAAATATGTCGGTCAATCAGCTGAAAGCGCTGAACGGACTAAAAAACAACAGTCTTCACGTAGGTCAGACGCTTAAACTAAGGTAATCCGATACCACTCTTTAGCAAACTCGCTTAATATCTTATGATTCTTAAAAAACTTTCTAAGGATCATCAATGAGCCTGCTTAAAGACAAGAAAATCTTGATTACCGGTGTTTTATCCAATCGTTCTATCGCATACGGCATTGCGCGAGCCTGCCACAGAGAGGGCGCTCAGCTTGCCTTTACCTATCAGAACGAAAGATTCCTCGACAGAATCACGGGTTTTGCCAAGGAATTTGACAGCGACATCGTCATTCCGCTTGACGTCTCCGATGATGCACAGATTTTCTCAATGACTGAAGTGCTTCGTGACAAATGGGGCTGTCTTGACGGCGCGGTGCACTCGATCGGTTTTGCTCCGAGAGAAGCGATTCAGGGTGACTTCCTTGAAGGACTTTCGCGAGACGCCTTCGGCACAGCGCTGGACATTTCCGCTTACTCCTTCCCGGCGATGGTTAAAGCGCTGCTTCCGCTCATGGAAGGCCGTCCTGCTTCTGTTCTCACACTGACATACCTGGGCAGCGAGCGCGTTGTTCCGAACTACAACACCATGGGCGTTGCCAAGGCCGCCCTTGAAGCTTCTGTTCGTTATCTTGCAGCAAGTCTCGGGCCAAAAGGCATTCGCGCCAACGCAATCTCTTCCGGCCCAATCAAGACACTTGCCGCGAGCGGCATTAAAGACTTCTCGAAACTGCTGCACCACATGGAGTCTCTTGCTCCGCTGCAGAGAACCGTCACTATTGATGAAGTCGGCAACACTGCCGCATTCCTCCTTTCCGATTACGCGTCCGGCATAACGGGGGATAATATCTATGTGGACGCAGGGTTCCATGCTGTCGCCATCAGCGACCCTCTGGAATAAAAATTTAGGAGTTTTTATGCATATCTGGGCTTTTCTCGGCGCACTCATGCTGGCTTCCGGCATCGCATTGGGCGCGTACGGCGCGCATGGGTTAAGAGCCGCCGTCACCGTTCCTCGTCTGATTGAGAGCTATGAATACGCCGTTCTCTACCAGCTGATCAGCGGTCTCGGCTTTTTTGCCGTTGCGTGGGCAACCCAGCACTTTAAGGCTTGGCTTGTCAATATCGCGGGCATTCTTCTGCTTATCGGCAGCCTCGGATTCTCCGTGAGTCTTTATCTGCTTGTGCTGATTCAGTGGCGCCCCTTCCCGCTTGTCACGCCCATCAGCGGCTTCTTCATGATCGCCGCGTGGGTCGTCATGGCGATCGCAGCGCTTACCTCTCAGCCCAAACGCAGCAGCTTCTACTAAAGCGCCAGGATTTCGGTCATGTACTACTCCAAACTCGCAGCGCCTATTCTGCTTGTCGCGGACTGCACTCAGGCGCCTCCGCTGGATCTGGCAGAAGAAGTGCTCGGTTCCGAAATCCTTGCCTACGCTCGGCAACATCCGAGCCAGGCGCATGCGCTTATTTGGAGCAGACTGATCATCACAACGATCCTATCGCACTATTTCCCCGACGAGTTTGAAAAGGCTGTGATCGAGGATGAGTTTGAGGACTCTGTCAGTTGTAAAGGGCTGCCGTTCAAATATGCAAAGATCGGAGCGACCAAGGGCAGAGTCGCTATCGCGATGTCTACCCTTCCGGTCTTTCTCTCGTTTAAAACCTACGACACGACCAATTCGATGAAGGAGCTCGTCCGCATGCGCTTCTCCGTCATTTTTAACGATTGGATTGATCGGCAGGAAAATCCCGAACTCGCTTTTTACCATTTATGGGCCCTCACCGACTGTCTCTCTCAGCGAGGCAACCCGACGGTGCGGGCAGTCATCGGTGACGATGACCAGCTTAGCGTACGCGGCTCCAGCGTCATGCTTCGCGAAACATTTAAATTTTGGAGCTCTTCGGAGTGGATCTGCGCAGTTCAGGGCCCGGCGCTGACGACGCTTCTCACTGCGATCCGTACCCCCGAAGATACAATTAGGCTGCTTCGCGATATTCAAAGCGAAAAGGCCGGGAAATAATAAAAATGTCTGTTGAATTTCAAACCGTCGCCGTTTTTGGCAAGCGTGACTCCACCGATTTTGCTCCTTTGAAGCAGCTTCGAGATTTTCTGATCCGGCACGGCAGAAACGTCATTTTGGAGAAACGGGCCGCTGAGGCGCTCGGGCTTGACTGCGGCCGCACTCTGGAAGAAATCGGCACGCAGGCGGATCTTTTTATTATTTACGGCGGCGACGGCACATTTCTCGGCATTTCCCGCCGCATGGCCAAATACGAAGTGCCTTTTATCGGCATTAATGCCGGCCGACTCGGATTCATTACGGATATTCCTTCCGAGCGCATGGAAAACGAGCTCTCGGAAATTCTAAACGGTCACTACTACACAGATTCGCGCACGCTGCTTGAGTGCATTCAGATGCGGGGCGACAAAGAGGTCTATCGCAATGTCGCACTCAATGAAGTCGTCATTTCGCGCGGTGTTTCCGGCGGCATGGTGGAATGCTCGGTCATCGTCAACCGTCTTCAGATGTGCAGCATGCATGCCGACGGTCTGATTGTGTCTACGCCGACCGGTTCCACCGCCTACGCGCTGAGCGCGGGTGGTCCGATGATCTATCCGTCTGTGCCCTGCATGCTGATGATCCCGGTGGCGCCGCACACGCTTTCCAACCGTCCGATAGTTCTGCCGGAATCCTCGCTTATTGAAATCTGCGTTACACAAATTCGAGACGCGATTCTATACTTTGACATGCAGGATCAAAACGAAGTACTGATCAACGATGTCCTGAAGATTTCTCCTTATAAACACACAATCAAGATTCTTCATCCAACTTCGCACAATTACTTCGATACACTAAATCAAAAATTACACTGGAACTACAATCCAACGGATCGCTAACCATTATGCTCAGCACGCTGAATATAAGAAACTTTGTCATCGTAGAAAAACTTGAGCTGGACTTTCAAAACGGCTTCTCCGCGCTGACCGGTGAAACCGGTGCCGGCAAGTCCATTCTGATTGACGCGATTCAGCTTTTATTCGGCAGCCGCAGCGACGCGGGACTTATTCGAGAAGGCGCGGACAAGAGCGATCTCAGCGCCTCCTTCACCACCAATGAAAAAATTCGTGAGTGGCTCGCGGAAAATGATTTCACAGGCGAAGAGGACGATCTTATTCTTCGCCGCACACTCGATATCAAAGGCAAGAGCAGAGCGTGGATTAATGGAATTCCAGCCTCCCTTTCTCAGCTTAAAGAGCTCAGTCAGATGCTTGTCGTCATTCACGGGCAGCATGCGCATCAGTCGCTTCTGCGCAAAGGCTCCCAGCTGGAGATGCTCGACGACTATGCAGGGCTGAGACCGACAATTTCAGAACTTAAAAAGCGCTGGAATGCTTGGCGGGACGCGCTAGAGGCGCTCGATGAAGCCAAAAACCGACAGGCACAGCATCAGGCGGAAGCTCAGCAGCTGAGCTGGTACTTGGAAGACATGGATGAGCTCGCTCCCCTTAAAGGCGAATGGGATACGCTTAACGAAGAGCACACTAAGCTCTCTCGTTACACAGAGATTCTGGAAGCCTGCGAAAGAGCCCGGGCTACCCTGACAGAAGCTGATGAAAGCGCGCTTTCGATGGTGGATTCCGCCATTTCCGCGCTGGACGACATCTCGGACATCGATAAGAAAATCGAGAGCGTATACGGCCAGCTCAACGAGGCTAGAGAAATCATTGATTCCGCTTCAAGCGACGTGGAGCATTTTTTAAGCCGTATGGATTTTGATGAGGCGCGTTTTGCAGAAGTTGATGAGCGCCTGAGTTCCTATCTTTCGCTCGCACGCAAATATCACATTGAGCCCGGCGAACTGTATGAAGAAATGATTCAGTCGCGGCTCAAACTTTCCGAGCTTCAGGAAATCAACGTCACAGAGCTTCAGAACAAGGCGCAGAAATCTCAGCAGCGCTATGAAGCGCTTGCCGCCGAGGTTAGCGCCGAGCGCAGCAAAGCGGCGCTCAGGATGCAGACAAATATCACCGAAGTCATGCAGACGCTCGCGATGGAAGGCGGCTCATTTGAAGTCTCCGTGACGCCGAGCGAGCATCCGGGACCGCTTGGCACGGATTCGTGTGAATTTTTAGTGGCCGGCCATGCGGGTGTTGCCCGTCGCTCGCTAGCCAAAGTCGCCTCGGGCGGCGAACTCGCGCGCGTCAGTCTCGCGATTGCGGTCACCGACACGATGACAGCGACCGTGGACACTCTGATTTTTGACGAAGTGGATTCCGGCATCGGCGGCGGAGTCGCGGAAACCGTTGGCCGGCTGCTTGCGCAGCTCGGTGAGCATCAGCAGGTTCTCTGTGTGACGCATCTGCCTCAGGTCGCAAGCTGCGCCTCACACCACTTCAAGATTGTGAAGCATGCTGAAAGCAAGGACGAAGCCCCAACCTCAACGGTGATTCCGCTCGATGAGGAGGAACGCGTTAAAGAAATCGCGCGCATGCTCGGCGGCATCAAAATTACGGATAAAACGCTTGAGCACGCTAAAGAGATGCTCAGACATTAATATTTAAAGGCGGACATTTTGGGTCCGCCTTCTCTACTTGGACGATAGTTTTATCGTCCTTCATGCATTCAAAGCTTCGTGCTCTTATTTTTTGTTCTTGTCACGGCATGCCGGGCAAACGCCGTAAAGCGCCATGGAATGATCGACAAGCGAGTAGCCATGTTTCTGCGCGATTTCAAACTGACGCTTCTCCACTTCCTCATCAATGAATTCAACGACTTTGCCGCACATCACACAGATCAGATGATCATGATGATGACCGTCGTCGAGTTCAAACAGCGCCGTTCCGTGTTCGAAATTGCGGCGAATCAGAATCCCCGCACTCGCGAACTGCGCGAGAACACGATAGACCGTTGCAAGACCGACGTCTTCGCCCGCGTCCACCAGCTCCTTATAAACTTCTGCGACGCTCATGTGACGATCAGTCCCGTTAGACGTCTTCTTCTGGAACATCTCCAGAATCTTCAGTCTCGGACCGGTTGCCTTAAGCCCTAATTCTTTTAAATTCTTCGCGTTGTCCGCTATCTCTTTATGCTGCATTCAACAATTCTCGTTAAGAGGTTTTCTTCAAAGTGTTAATCTAAACACTAATCCTTTATCATACATGGTTATTGTATTACCACTAAACAGAACCCTCTTCATGAAACCTCTTATTTTGTGCGCAGTACTGCCCCTCACACTTCTGGCCGGCTGTTCCTCCGTATCGGATTACGTTCCCAAGATCCTTACACCGTACCGTCCGGACATCCATCAGGGCAACGTGGTAACCAGTGAAATGGTAGAAAACCTGCATGAAGGAATGACTAAAAATCAGGTCATCTTCCTGCTCGGTACAGCAACACTGCAGAGTATCTTCCACAAGAACGAATGGAGTTACGTCTACTATCTGAATCCGCGCGGCGGTCAGCCGACGGTCCGCAAGCTGACCATCGTCTTCAACGACGACAATCGAGTCGAGAGCTTCAAGTCCGATCCGATGCCGGATGAAACCGACGCTGACTTAGCCATTCTCGGCGAACGCGCCAGAGAAGAGACGCTCAAGCGTCACAGTGACTTCGTTGCCGAGAAGAAGAGCTTGGAAGCTGAAGGAGCTGCCTCTGAAACTCAGGGCGCTGAAGAAGCCGCTAAGACGGAATAATCAAAGTATTGGAGACTTGTCATGGTTAAAATCGCAGTTGCCGGCGCTAAAGGCCACATGGGCAAAATGATTATTGACGCCGTGTGGAACACGGAAGGCGCCGAACTGGCTTGCGCGCTCGCGCACAAAGAAACGGATCACGTCGAAGCCAATGAAGACGCCGGCGCCTCCCTCGGCTTTAACAGCGGCGTTAAGATCAGCTGCGACAATGAAACGCTCCGCACGAGCGGCGCTCAGGTACTTATCGATTTCACCCGCCCCGAAGGCACGATGGCTTTCCTTGATATCTGCAAGGACGCGGGAATCGCCATGGTCATCGGCACAACCGGTCTGAATGCGAAACAGAAGCAGAAACTCGAAGAAGCCTCCAAAGTGATTCCGATTGTCTTTGCTCCGAACATGAGCACAGGCGTCAACGTCACGAATAAGCTTCTTGCGCAGGCTGCGAAGCTTCTCAAAGACTACGACTGCGAAATCGTCGAAATGCATCACAGCCGCAAAGTGGACGCGCCGAGCGGAACCGCGATCGCCATGGGCAAAGTCATCGCTGAGGCCAGAGGTCAGAACTTTGAAGACGTCGCCGTTTGGGCTCGTCAGGGTCATACCGGACCGAGAGTTCCGAGCAGCATCGGCTTTGCCGCGCTTCGCGGCGGGGACGTGGTCGGCGACCATCAGGTGATTTTTGCGGGTCCGGGAGAACGCATTGTCATTTCGCACCTTTCGAGCTCGCACGCCGGATACGCCGAAGGCTCCGTCAAGGCCGCTCAGTACGTTGTCAATCAGAAACCGGGACTGTATTCCATGGATGACGTCCTTGGTCTTAAATAATGAACAGCGCCGCTCAAGAGGCATTCAAACAGCTCGAGCTCAGGATTCTTGAGTTAACTTCGCGTCTTAAGAATCTTGAGCACGAGAACCATGTCCTGCGCAGACAGATTGATGACAAAGACAAAAGTCTTGACGCACTGCGCAATCAAATCAAAATCGCGACTGAGGAGCTCGACACGCAGCTCAAACGAATCAAAATCTTCCGCGACGATCTTCAGAAGTCTCAAGAGTAAAGCATCGTGGCTAATAAAATCCCCTATCGTATTCACGTTCAGAATTTAAAGCTCCTCGTGCGTCTGCCGGAAGAGACGAACCTCGGCGAAGTGGATAAGCTGATCCACATGTTTAACGAGTACCTCGTGTCCTATAACAACGGCAAACCGGCGGAATTAACGTCTGATCCGAACACGAAGCTTTTGATCCTTTCGCTCTTTTCTTTTCTGATCGATCCCGATATCAAAAAGCAATTAAGGGAACAGGTCCTCGACAAAGAAGTATCCAATGATGACGAAACGCTACAAAAAGTACGTCATCTGATCGAACTTTGCGACCAAGGACTCGGCCGAGCCCCTTAGAAAGCGGCTTCATACCCGTAATACTCATCTTGCGCAATAGGCGCCTTTACCACTTTCTTTCCTCAGCGCAAATGACTAGAATTAAGTACGTCCCCTGCGGAATTCGAGCATCGGTCAGTTGTTCTTTGAACCAATGCTACAAGCAAGGAGGCTGACTTGCTATTTCTTTAAAGTTGAGCGGCACGCGATGCTGCTCCTTTCAAGTAGCAGAGGCCTCCACCCTGAACTTCCGGTTCAGGACTCAGGCCGTACGGTTCAGGCGGGGGATTTTGAAGGCGCTTTTCGACATCGGAAAGCGCCTTCAATTTTGGTATAGAATTTTTTTTCTTCAAATCAATAAATTATTTAACGAAATGCCTTTCCGTATTAAATTATCCGGAACGCCGTACGAATTTTCGGCCGACCCCGATGAGAACATTTTCGAAGCAGCCGAACGAAACGGCTACGCGCTTCCCTGTGCCTGCCGCTCCGGCGCCTGCGGCGCCTGCAAAGCTCAGATTATTTCGGGCGACGTTGATCTGGGCAAATATCAGCCTTTTGCACTGACGGAAGCGGATATTAAATCCGGTCTGGCGCTGATGTGCACGGCAAAAGCGCGTTCGGATTTAGAAATCAAGGTCAGAAGCGTCAAAGTGCTGGAGACGGCCAAGCCCGCATTCATTCAGGTCGAGGCTGTTGAGAAAACGCTCCTGCGCGACTCCATCCTTCGTCTTGTTCTCAAGCGTACTGACGGCGGCCTCTTTGACTTTAAGGCCGGACAATCCTATGCGGTTGAACTTCCGGGCGGACTTTCCCGCAGCTACTCCGTCGCGAGTTCCGAACTGCAGAAAGAAACCATCGAATTCTTAATCCGCCGCGTCACAAACGGCGTCTTTACGAGTCTTTTGTTCTCTGACGGATTCCGTGTCGGAGATCAGATGAAACTCAAAGGACCGGACGGAGAAGCCGTCTTTAATACACCCAAAGGCAGAAAGGCGATTTTCCTTGCCACCGGGACCGGTATCGCTCCGATCAAGAGCATGATTCAGACGCTGATTGAAAAGGACGATCTGAAAGACCGCAGTCTCCATATCTACTGGGGTGTCCGCACTTCAGACGATCTTTTTGTTGATGAGCTCTTTAAGGACTGGGCAGCGCACTACCCGGAAATCCATTACACGCCGATCGTCTCCAGAGAGGAAAGCTGGAAAGGCGTAACAGGACACGTTCAGACACAGGCCGCGATTGATCACGGCGACATGTCCGAAGTGGATGTTTATATGTGCGGCAACGGCAGGTTCATCCGCTCCGCGTTTGACTATCTGACCGTCCGCTGCGGCTTAAAGGACGATCACGTCTTCTGCGACAGCTTCGGCGATTAATTTCTTCTTTGGGCCCAGATATAGAGGCCCAAGCCGAAGAGAATCATCGGGATGGAAAGCCACTGTCCGCGCGATAAGTCAAAGAGCCGAAGGCCGAGGTAGCTGTCCGGCTCCCGGAAGAACTCAACGATAAATCGCGCCAGCCCGTAACCCATGAGGAAAAGTCCCGAGACCGCGCCTGCCGGTCTCGGCTTAACCGAGTAAATCCAAACGACTAAAAACAGCACCAAGCCTTCAAGCGTCGCTTCATAGAGCTGAGAAGGATGGCGCGCGATACCGTCTCTGGCCTGCGGAAAAATCATTGTCCAGGGCAAATCCGCTGACGCCGCTCTTCCCCAGAGCTCACCATTAATAAAGTTGCCCAGACGGCCGAAGAAAAATCCGAGCGGAACCAGCGGCGCGACAAAATCACCGACTGTCAGAACAGACTTATGGTTTCTCCAGGCAAAATATAAAAGCGCCAGGATCACGCCGATAAATCCGCCGTGCGCGCTCATACCCCCGTTCCATACTTCAAAGATCGCAAGCGGATGCGAGAAGTAATATTCCGGCTGATAGAAGCAGACAAAGCCCAGGCGCCCGCCGAGAATCACGCCGATCATTCCGTAGAACAGCAGATCGTCGAGATTGGTGCGGCTGATCCCGCGCCAGTCCTGTCTGCATCGGAACATCCCCAACAGATAGAAAAGGCCGAAGCCGATGAGATACATCAGGCCGTACCAATGAATTGCCACCGGTCCCATGCGGACGGCGATCGGGTCAAACTCCGGATGAATGAGCATAACGAATTAACCTTGATAATCGGCTAAAAGATTTTCACCATATTCGCGGACTTCTTCGAGAATCTGAAGCTTAGCTTCATCATCCGCGTACTGTTTCTCAAGTTCGTCGATTTCGCTGAAAAACTCTTCAAAGGTGCGAGAGCCGCCGTAACCGTTGACAAGCTTCTGCATCTTATATTTTCTCCACTGCGCCTCTGTGTCGGGCTCCAGCGTTTCCTCAGGCCAGTTTCTTGCCATGAAATAAAGCGTGAGACGTGTAAGTTCGTCCTTGGTATAGCCGATCGTGGGAAGCCGCTCCGCCATTTCCATCGGGCTCAGCTTGCGGAAATTGGTCATTTTATCGCGGTCGCTGAAGGGGAAATTATTAAAGTAGAGATGCTCTTCGGGGATCACAGCCTGATTATCGAAGCGCTGACTATCCTTTTCCGCGAGTTCCGCAAAAAGGCTGTTGAGCGCCGGAATCCGATCCTTCATCTCCCGAATCTTCTGCGCATTGGCGAGGAAATAAGCAGCATCGTGTTCGAAAAGTCCTTTACCGTTTTTATCCACCCAGCCGATACCTCTGACGAGGAAGGGCTGTTTTTTTAGATTGATCATGACAAAGGGAAGCGGCTCAACGCCTTTTTCCCGATCTTCGGCTTTAACGAAGAGGCGCGTTTTCATATCTTCGGCGCTGATGGTCATCATCGCACTAGGATCGGCGTTTAAGTCCCAGCATACCCAAGTTCCTTTGATGCTCGGGCTCTCCATCAGCGGGAAGACCGGACGAAGGCCGCGGCTGCGTTCATGAGTCCTGAAAGGATCAACATAGAGAAGCGGAGCCTGCTCGCTCATCAGCTTGACCAAATTCTCAGCGCGGCTAATCGTGAGCGCGTATTCCCAAATCTTGGGCTTTTTCTGACAAATCAGTTTTGCGAGCAGCATCGTCGCATAGGCGTCAGACGAAGCGTCGTGCGCGTGTTCGTGCGAGAGTCCGTTTGCCTTCGAAAGGTTTTCGAGTTTCATACTGACAAAACCGTCTTCTCTCTTAGGCCAATTGAGCGTGTCCGGGTAAAAGGCGTAGAGCGCCTTGATAAAAGGAAACAGATCGAACCTTCCTCTGCCCTCTCCTTTTTCCCGGGTATAAGGCGGAATCAGGTTGCGCCAAAAGAGAAAGCGCGTGACGGTGTCATCAAAGCTGATGGAATTAAAACCGATCGAAATCGTGCCCGGTTTTATCATCTGCTGATAGATGGATTCCGCGAAATCAGACTCCGTCATGACGTTTTCTTCTTCGAGCAGCGTCATCGGCGTGATCCCGGTAATCAGAGAAGCGCCGGCTGACGGAAGGTAATCGTCCGCAAGCTGGGAATAGAGAATGATCGGTCGTCCGAGCACATTGAACGAAGCATCCGTGCGAACAGCGCCGAACTGAGCCGGTCGGTCCTTGATAGCGTTTGCCCCGAATGTTTCGTAGTCAAACCATAAATATGTTGTGTTGTTTTCTGCTTGCTGAGTCATCCGGCGGTCCGATCGAAAAAAACTGATTCCTGATTATAAAGTTAAGGATCGTCAGGAATTGCTTCAAGATATTCTGATGAGGGAGAAAAACCTGCAAAGACAATTAAAACTCCGAGCACCTTCATCTTTCTCTTTTTAAGCACTGATCTTATTTTCCGGTCCTGATGAGTTTATCTTTGCACAAATAACGAATTACCTCCGGAATAGAAAAATGAAGGACAGCATTCTTGTGCGCGGGGCTCATGTTCACAATTTAAAAAATTTGGACGCGGATATTCCGCTCAATCAGCTCGTGGCGATCTCGGGCCTTTCCGGCTCGGGCAAATCCTCGCTAGCGCTCGGTGTGCTTTACGCAGAAGGCTCGCGGCGCTACCTTGAAGCGCTTTCCGCTTATACGCGGCGCAGACTAACGCAGGCTCAGGAAGCCAAAGCGGACTCCGTGCAGAACATCCCGGCCGCGCTGGCGCTGCATCAGAGACCGACGACACCGGACATTCGAAGCACGTTCGGCACGCTCACAGAACTGCTTAACAGTATTCGTCTGATGTATTCCCGTCTCGGATCGCACCGCTGCCCTAACGGGCACTATGTACCGCCGAGTATGAACGTAGCATTCGGCCGCAAGCTGAAATGTCCGGTCTGCGGCGAAGAGTTTTACGGCCCGAGCGCTGAAGACTTTTCTTTCAACAGCAGCGGCGCGTGCCAGAGGTGCGGCGGAACCGGTATTGCTCTGACGGTTAACCGGGCAAGTCTCGTGCCGGACGAATCGCTCTCCATTGATCAGGGGGCGGTTAAACCTTGGGGAACACTCATGTGGTCTCTGATGACGAACGTCTGCAGAGAAATGGGCGTGCGCACCGATATTCCGTTTAAGGATCTGACAGAGAAAGAAAAACAGATTGTTTACGACGGCCCTGCCGTTAAAAAACACATTCTCTACAAGGATAAAAACGGTCAAGTCATACCGCTTGACTTCACCTACTTCAGCGCTGTTAATTCGGTCGAAAACGCGCTGTCCAAGGTAAAGGATGAAAAAGGCATGAAGCGGGTTGAACGCTTTCTGACGAGAGGACCCTGCCCATGCTGCCACGGGACTCGATTAAACGAGAAAGCGCTTTCCTCCAAGCTGATGGGACAGAACATTGCCGAGATGAGTGAGCACACGCTCGGAGAACTCATGAAGCTTACGCTTGAGATTCCGACAGCGTTGCCGGAGGAAATGACCGATATGGCCGAGAGCATTGTCAAAGAATTTCAAAGGACAGGCCAGCGTCTCGTCGACCTCGGACTTTCTTATCTGACGCTCGATCGAGCCGGCGCCACGCTCTCCAACGGAGAGCTGCAGCGCGTTCAGATCGCCAGAGCAGTCAGGAGCGAAACCACGGGCGTGCTTTACGTTCTGGACGAGCCTTCAATTGGTTTGCATCCGTACAATGTAGACGGTCTGATGCATATTATTCGTGAGCTCGTCGAACGAAAAAATTCCGTCGTCATGGTCGACCATGACACACGCATTCTGAGGCTTGCGGATCAGCTGATTGAGATCGGCCCCGGCGCAGGCGAAAAAGGCGGCCGAATTATCACGCAGGGAACGCCTCTTCAGGCAGAAAGCAATCCCGCCTCTCTGATCGGGCCGTTCCTTGCCGATAAAGCTCAGATCATTGTGCGTAAGCGCGCTGATGAAAAGCATATGTTTGATCTTGGCAGGATCCGCATCAAGACCAAGCCCTTTTATACGATGCACGCCCTGGACGCCTCTTTCCCCAAGGGGCGGCTCACCGTCGTGACCGGAGTCTCGGGCGCAGGCAAAACCTCTCTTGTGCTGGAGTGCTTGGTTCCTGCTCTGCGGGCCGGCATCCATAAAGAGCAGCTTCCGGAACATGTCGTCAGTGCGGACGCAGAAGGCGTAACTTCCGCTGACATCATTGACTCAAAGCCGATCGGCGCCAATGTGCGGTCTACGGTTGCAACTTATGACGGCGTCTTTGACGACCTGCGCAAACTTTTTGCGAAGACGGAGGACGCTAAAAAGGAGAAACTCTCCGCAAGCGATTTCTCGTACAACACCGGCAGTCTTCGCTGTCCCACGTGTGACGGCACCGGCTCAATTTCATTAGACGTGCAATTTCTGCCGGACATCAGCATCACATGCCCGACATGCGGCGGATCACGCTACGCCAAACACGCCTATGACATTAAGTGGAAGGGCAAAGACAGCAAGGGCGACGGCATTTCTCTTCCGGACATTCTGTCACTCACCGCGGAGGATGCCTCAACGGTACTCAAAGGAGAGAAGAAGATTGAGCAGCAGCTGGATATTCTCAACACGCTCGGCATCGGCTATCTGACGCTGGGTGAGGCGACTCCGGCGCTTTCGGGCGGGGAAGCACAGCGGCTGAAGCTTTCGTCGGAAATGAACACTCCTCAGTCCGGCAGTGTTTTTGTGTTTGACGAACCGACCATCGGGCTGCATCCGCTTGACGTGCGCAAGCTGATTCAAGTCTTTGATCAGCTCATAGCACACGGCGCCACGATTATTGTCATTGAGCACGATTTAGATTTAATCGCGAACGCCGACTATGTCATAGACATGGGGCCGGGCGGCGGCAGTGAAGGCGGAGAGATTGTCGCTGAAGGCACGCCGGAATGTATCGCGAATAATCCGAAGAGTCTGACGGGACGATATTTGAAGGAAGTTCTAGCCGCCAATCCAAAAGAGGAGAACTCTTCGATCTGATAGAAGCTGCCGCAATCAATTCATGTTATACACACCCTGTCTGTGCCGAAGCCATGCAGACAGGATCACTTGCGGACTCTTAGTAGAGCGCGTAGGAAGGAGAAGATGTTTGGAATACCGCCAATCGCTTCCTCAGCTCGGAGGCTGCATATTCAATGAAACAGGAAACAATCGGCTCCGTAATCATTGCCTCAACACCCATGAAGTAATTAACGGAAGGACCTTCTAAGTCGGGAAGAACTCTGACAATTTCACCTTCGGCCAAATACATTTCCGTCATCATGTAAGGGAGAGCCCATGCGACGCCAAGCTTTTCTGTAACCGCCTCCAACACTGTCTCAGAACTGATGAAATACATTCGGTCTGACTCCGGCAGCGGATAGGTTTTGCCGCTTCTGCTGTCAAAAAGAAACGGAGACGGACAAGTCCAGTTAGAACAAAGCAAAACCATTTCTTTGGAAAGATCCTGAAGAGTCAGGCCGCCGCTATATTTATCGGCGATTGATGCAGGAGCGCAAATTATCGTAGGTTCTTTTCCGAGCAATACGGTATTGGATCTTTCGTTTTGCGAAAGGTTCGCAAAGATCGACACATCCGCGGGTTTAAGCCTGTCTCTCAAAGAATATTGGTTGTCAATCAGCTCAAACTCCACTTCCGGATGCGCCTTTTTAAATTCTGCGCACAGACGAAAAAAGAATCTCGAAATCGAATTGGATATTGAGCAGGTGATGTGGATTTTTTTCATTCTGTCTGCGCTGTGAATATCCGAAACGAAAGATTTGAAAGAATCCAAAGGATTTTTTGCAGCCGCCAAAAGCTGTACGCCTTCCGGTGTCAAACGAGTTTTCTTTGTAGTGCGTTCGAAAATCGGATACCCGAGAACCGCCTCAATATCTTTGATTTTCTGACTCACGGTCGCGATGCTTAAATCAAGCTCTGCGGCAGTTTGATTCATAGAGCCATTGGAAGCAACCCGCATTAAGAGCTCCCAGTCCTTTAAGTTCTCCAAATCAAAATTTGAGGCCATTTCCTTTTTTCTCGCGATATAGTGGTAAACCCAGGGTTTTCCTGAGCAATTGGTCGATTTTTCCTCACATAATAAAGTAAATCCTGTCCGTCTGAACCAAAGCCTAAAGGCTGATTAAACGTCCTTTTTACGCACTCAGACCTCTTCCAAAACTTTAAGGAGCAGCTATGACCAAGTTTGCACTTACCGCCGCCGCACTGGCAGCAGGATTAATTCTAGGAACCAACGCTATTGCATGTTCAACCGTCGTTGTCGGCAAAAACGCTTCGGCCACCGGAAACATTCTTGTCGGCCATAACGAAGACAATGACAGCCGCATCATCACATCCCAGTACTGGGTTCCTGCAGCCGACCATCCTGCCGGAGAGGTCATCGAATACGAACCGGACGCCGCTAAGATTCCGCAGGTTCCGCACACCTACGGATACTACTGGAGTCAGACGCTTCATCCTGCTGGTTACTCGTATTCTGACGGCTTTGTCAATGAAAACGGTGTCTCGCTTGCTTCAAACCAGAGCTATGACACCTACGACAAAGACGAAGCTGTCAAGGACGGCGGCGTCGGATACGCCATTAGAAGAATCGTTGCCGAGAGAGCAAAGAATGCTCGCGACGGCGTCAACATCGCCATTGACTTAGTCAAAAAATACGGCTATCGCGCTGCCGGCCGTGTGTACACAATCGCCGATAAAGATGAAGCATGGCAGTTAAATCTTATCCGCGGAGGCAGATATCTTGCCAAGAAGATCGGCGACAACGAAGTGCTGTATATCGCCAACGCCTACACCCTCGGTCCGGTTGACGTAAACGCTCCTGACGTCATCGCCTCTCCCGACCTTATCGAACACGCAATCAAGATGGGCACCTACAAACCGAAAAAAGAAGGCGACTACAGCGACTTCAACTTCCGCGAAGCCTATCAGACAGACGCAAGAAGAGATGCAGACTGGATCAAAGACCGCTCTCAGACCGGATGGAAATATCTCACCGGCAAAGAAATCCAAAATCCGAACGACTTCCCGTACTCCATCACGCCTTCCAAGAAGCTTACGGTTGAAGACGTCAAGAACATCCTTCGCAGTCATTATGCTCACGAAAAACGCGATAACGGATTCTTCCATCAGAGCATTAACGACATCTGCAATCCCGGAACCTTTGAATCCGTCGTCTACGAAATGGTTCCTAACAAGAACTATACGATCGGCTGGAGAACATCCGGCATGCCGAGCGAAAATCCTTATATTCCGTTCTATCCGCTTGCCAAACCCTCTGCCGCGCAGTCATTCATGACGCCTGATGAAGCGACAAGACAGCAGTTCCACGCCAAAGCTTCCAGCTTTGACTACAAACCGGAACTGCCGCTTTACACCTTCCTGACCAACCAAGCTCTGTCGGACTATCTGGACGGTCACAAGAAGCTCGCAAAAATGATCAGCGCGCAGGAAAAGGACTGGGATAAAGGCCGCAAGTCTGTGGAACAGCAAGCCGCACTGGCAGAAAAAGTCGGCGGAACAGAAAAAGCGCTTAATGTGCTGCATGCGTTTAACGTTAACGCGTACCAACAAGGTGCAAACCTTGTCGCAAAAGCGAAGGACGCACTTCCGAAGACCAATGTTCTGTTCCTGGAAGAATCCATCAGTCAGGGCAATGACAAAGCCGCGAAAGTCGCAATTCTCGGAAGCAAGACATTTGACGCTTCAAAGATCGATGCAAAGAGCGTGAGAATTCAGCCGGCTCATCCGACAGAAGATGTCGAGATCATTCCTGATCCCGCAACCGCCCAGTCCGTGGCGATGAAGGATGTCAACGGAGACGGTATCCCCGACGCTGTCATTACATTCTCAGGAAAACAGGCCGCTAAGTACTGTGTTCCCGAAGTGACCCAGGACGTCTATGTTTACGCCAAGGCCAACGGCAAGAAGATTGCCGGCTTCGACACGATCAAGGTCACTAAGTAAAGACGATTCGTTCAGAGATTAATTGATCTCTTCTCCTTTGGGCCGGACTTGTTCCGGCCTCTTTTTGTGCCTAAAACACTGCGCGCCGCTATTTCGTGTAGCAGGTCATACCTTTGGAGATGTCTCCGTCGATCAGGTAATTGCCGTCAGCGTAAAGGTGGTAGCGAACGGTCACACCTGAATCCACCAGTCCGCGCCAAGAAGAAGCAAGCGGATCATCGACGGTACAGAAACTTTGCTTGAAGATACCCACCGCCCAGGCGACCATCACAGAGTCGGTAAAGACTTTCTTTGCTTCTTCTTTTTCCTGCTGAGAGGCGGTTGATTTAACGACATTGACTTTCAGCAGAATATCTTTGCTTCGCTTAATGAACTACCTCGCACTCACGTGCGAGGTTTCATGGGAGCGTGCTCCCATTTCTAGCAATTGGCGAACACCCATACATGCATGCAGGTTTCGTACAATTGCGGGCGTGTCCACAAAGACGCCCCCATCGAGTTCGAGCTGCTTTTTGAGCCACTCATCCCCGAGTTCTTTTCGGCCGATATTGGCTGCGCCATTGATATCGGCATTGATCAAATGTCCGTCTGACGATCGATAGAGGCCGCGCTTGATTCTCTTTCCCGAAAATAC
>Ga0209064_1001129_pt1 | contig 47072 bp, 39 predicted proteins | sample Inofromicrocosms_FD_187498 | JGI IMG/M metagenome (GOLD analysis project Ga0209064, IMG submission 187498) | Mouse cecum microbial communities from Vienna, Austria - Inoculum for glucosamine and mucus D2O microcosms (SPAdes) (version 2) | ecosystem: Host-associated > Mammals > Digestive system >...
TGACTTTGCGTTCAATCTTTCCTTCACAGCCCTCAATGTCTGCAAAGAGGTCATAAGGAAGGATTATCCGGATCTTTCGGTAGCGCAGTTCAAACGGCTTATGTTTGAATCTTATCTCGCCTCAACGATTATTTCGACTTGCGGAAAATCTCCGCATATCAAAATAATTCAGAAAATAAATCATCGGTTGGCTCAGTTAGCGGCTTAGCCAAGGATGAACAACCTCAAATTTTACCGAATCATTGTATAACAATAGTTCGGTAAAATTTGCATATTCAATTGAATATCAATAAGATGCAGCAACAATTCAATATCAATGCAAACTATTGTGTATCAGTGCGATACAGCTATGCCTGCTCAAAAATTACCGAACTGTTGTATAAGAATTAAGGAAAGGTAATTGTGAACCGGGTCAGGCCGTCTCGTATTGTGGCCAAAGAGAACCGGCAGTGGTGGCGGCGGAGAATTTCGCTGATACAGAGCAGTCCGATTCCTTGGCCTGAGGGCTTTGTGGTGAAGAAGGGGGTGAAAAGGTGTGAGGCTGTGCCGGGGTCGATTCCGCATCCGTTGTCGTCGATTGTAAGTGTCGTGGGATTTGATGTTAAGGTTATGGAAATCAAACCTGTGGCACTGTTATCAGATTCAGAGATGCTTTCTGCCGCATTTTTGACGATGTTGACCATCACCTGTTCGAGCATTACCGTGTCAGCCATGGCATGTGCCGGTTGGGGTGATGGAATGAACCGCATGGTTATTCCTGACGGCATCATCGCCTCGAGGGAAGGCATCTGGCGTGAGATTGTGTCGTTGAGATTGCAAGGCGCGAGGCGCGGTTGCGGCAGCTTCACCACATCTGCATATGTTGTTATGAACTTGCTCATGGAGATGCACCGCTCATGGCAACTGCCGATTAGTTCGGTCATGGCATCGTCGTCGGCCATTATATCGGCCAGTGTCTCAAGCAGCGATTTTATTCCGGCCATTGAATTGTTGACCTCATGGGCTATCATGCGTATGACTTTCTCATATGCCGCTCTTTCTGCACGGTATACTTCGTCGGTCAGGCTTTCAATCAGTATGAACGGGCGTCTGAAACCGCTTTCCATAAATGTCAGACTGGCACACCGGTAGATGCGCGTGTCTGACAGCCGGATTGTGCGTGTCTCACCCTGTTTCACAGTGGCCACCGCTGCAGCCAGTTCTCCGGGCATTTCGCATAATCTACGGCCCAGGCATTGCCCCGCCTGACCATGGCTTAGCAAACGGGAGGCTGCCGGATTAATCATGTCCATCCGGTTGTCGAAGTCGAACACCACTATGCCCATAGGCGATGATTCAATAAGCAATTCCAAAAACGAATTCTGTTCGTGGCGGCGTAGACGCTCGTTTTTCAGGCTGTCCATCATCCGGTTGAACATGCCAACAAGTTTGTCAGCGTCGGGGTGCCCGACTTTAGCCAGCCGGCTGCTGAAATCCTGTGAGTTGACAAGATCCATGCCAAGGGTGAGGGTTTTGATCGGGCGCACGATTGATATGTATGCATATCCCAATAGCAATGCCGCTAAAAACAACATAGCCGCCAGCAACCATCGTGGTGTGGCGGGGAAGAGAAGTGTGGCTATGGCTAAGGCTATTATGTCGGCGGCAAGGAGAAGGAAAACGAGGTTGTTGCGCATTGGTGTCGTGGCTTATGCCGTTTTTGGCGGTTATTTGCCCGCAATACCGAATTTTTCGAGTTTGCGGTAGAGGGTCTGGCGGGTTATTCCCAGCGATGCCGCAGTCTGCGATATGTTGCCGTTATATTCTGCCAGTGCGCGGGTTATCGCCTGTCGTTCAAGGTCGGTGAGTGTCGGTGCGTCTGCCGGATTCTGCATTTCCGCAGGGGTTGCAGGGAAATATTGCTGGTGGAAGTCGTCGGCATCGAGTTTCGGGGAGTCACAGACAATCAACGTGCGGTCAACAAGGTTTTTCAGTTCGCGGATATTACCCCGATATGGCAGTGAGGCAAGGAATTGCATGGCATCGCTTGAAATCTCCGGCGCTGGTTTGCCTGTGGAATCGGCATGTTGTTTTAAGAAATGGTTTACCAGGCGTGGTATGTCGTCGCGCCGTTCCCTGAGCGGAGGAAGGCGCAGGGTTATGAGATTGATGCGGTATAGCAGGTCTTCTCGGAAAGTGCGTTCATGCACCATCGCCGGCAGGTCGGCATTTGTCGCCGCGATTACACGGAAATCGACAGTGCGAGGAATGCTTTCGCCGAGCCGCTCGAAAGTGTTTTGTTGAAGCACCCTGAGCAGTTTCACCTGGCATGTGAGGTCGAGGTCGCCGATTTCGTCGAGAAAGATAGTGCCGCTGTCGGCCATTTCAAACCTTCCTTTGCGGTCGGTGCGGGCATCAGTGTAAGCCCCTTTGATATGGCCGAACATCTCGCTCTCGAACAACGATTGCGATATGCCCCCCAGGTTTACCATGACAAACGGGTTGTTGCGGCGCAGGGAATTACGGTGGATGGCTTGTGCCACAAGCTCTTTGCCGGTGCCGTTTTCACCGAGAATCAGCACCGGGGCATCGGTGGCAGCCACACGCTTTGCAGTTTCAATCACTTGCAGCAAGGCCGGGTTTTCGCCGATGATATTAGAGCGGTCGAAAGTGTCTGTTACCGCCCGTTTCTCATTGGCCGATAACGACAGGGCTGTGTCGATACGTTGCAGTAGCAGCCGGTTGTCCCATGGCTTGGTGATGAAGTCGAATGCTCCCTGGCGCATACCCTCGACAGCCAACGGGATACTGCCCCAGGCCGTAATCAGTATCACCGGTGTGTCGGGATGGAATATCTTCATCTGCCTTAGCAGTTCAATCCCCTCGCTCCCGGTGGTTGCCCGTGAGAAATTCATATCCATAATCACCAGGTCGATGGCTGTGAGGCTGCGGGCCGCAGCCAAAGCCGCCTGGGGGCCGTCGGCGGTAAGCACCTCATGGCCGGCGCGTTTGAGTAGCACACTCAACGAAAGCCGTATGGATTTGTCATCATCAACAATCAGTATCATAATCAGTCGCAAAGATAGTGAAAAAAGGCGTAAGTTATGATTCGTAAGTTGCAAGTTATAAGACACAAGTTCCAAGGTGTATTGTCAATAGCTCAAAGTCAACTTATAAATTACGACTTGCAACTTAGGCTTCTATTGTTTGACCACCCGCTCGAAATCGGTTTCGAGGGGGGTGGAGGCGGAATAGTCCCAAAGGGTCAGGCTGCGCAGCTGGTAGTAGTAATACCAGTAGAGATAGAGTTCGTTGACGAATTGCTGGCGTGCCTGGTCTTTTTTCAACTGCGAATCGTTGAGGTCGAGGGTAGAGATGCGGCCGATGAGAAAGGTCTCCACATTGGTGGCATAGCGGCGGCGGGCGATAGTGTCGGCGCGTTGGGCTATATCGAGCTGCTGCTGCTGGTTGCAGAAACGCTCCACCAAGATGAACAGGTCTTGGTTGAAGTTCATGGTTTCCTGCCTCATGCGGCTTTCAACAACCTTGCGGTTGCTTTCTGCCACTTTCACGCTTCCACGGCGTTTGCCCCAGTCGAGCAGCGGGATTTTTATGCCTATTTCAACCACCTGGTTGTCGCGCAGACGGTTGTAGGCTTGCGAAAAACGGTCGGAAGTGCCGGTGTATCCTATCTGTGCAAACAGGTTAATCTGACGCATGTCGCCTTTGGCTTTTGCCACCGCATAGTCTGCCTCAAGCTGCCGCCGGCGCAGATTGCGCGCGAACTTGTTGTTGGCTATGGCTTTGTCGAGTGCGTCGGCATAGGTTATGTCGACCGCCGGGACACTGTTGGGCACCAGGGGCACAAGCTCGGTTGATTCGTCGAAATCGAGAAATGCGCGCAGGTTGAACATGGCGCTTTTCATCGAGCTTTCGCAGTCGGTCATTGAAGACCGGGCTTCAAGGCGGTTGAGTTCCATCTGCAGCAGGTCGTTTTCGCTTATCTGTCCCATGGCGCGTTTCTCCTTGGCCACTTCATAGAGTTTGGTGGCGTTGTCGAGATTCTGGCGGGCGATAGCGAGGTTTTCACGCGCCATGAGCAGGTTGAAATATAGCTGAATGGTGTTCATGGCCACCTCTTCTGTGGCGCTGAGGAATGCTGCTTTAGCCTCGGCATAGCGCTCCGGTTCGATGCGCCTATCCCATTTCACTTTGTTGGCGGCGAAAATCGGCTGGTTTAGCGTCAGGGCAACAGGGATTGACATGAAGCGGTTGCGGGCGGTGCCGTCAAGGTCGCGGTAGAAGTCGAGCGACGTGTTGAGCGACACCGTTCCACCTGTCAGCCAGATATTCTGGGTGAGCGACAGTTCCCCGTTCATCTGCAGATAGTTGTTACGCACGAAGCTATACGACCCCGCATCGTTCATATACGAGGTGTATTGTTTGTAATATCCCGGCAGGGTGGCGGTGAAATTCACTTCGGGGAGCAGTTCTGCCCGGTAGGTGCGGTATTCCCAGTATGCCTGTCTCAGCTCATCGAGTGCCACGGCGGCATTGACGCTCCGCGTCCTTGCGCGGGCAATCGCCTCGTCGAGCGACAGCTCAATCCGGCTCTGTGCCCCGGCAATCACCGGTATGGCGCACAACAGTAATGATATCAATAGTTTCATGGGTGGTGTGTTGGTGAAAGTCGGAAGTCGCAAGTTTTGAGCAATAAGTCAGTGTCTGGTGTATGGATTTGGGCGCTTACGACTTTCAACTTTCGAATAGATTTTATTCATCTTTTAACGCTGTGGCGGGGTCGATGCGCATGGCGCGGGTGGCGGGGAACCATATGCCGAGAACAATCATCAGGGCCATCAGGCAGAATGTGATTGTTACTCCTCCGAGGAAACGGCCGGTAGGGAGATTATAGTCTGACATGGGCATTTCTGACAGGTAATGCGCCACACCATAATCGAGTAGAACAGCTACCGGGGTGACAATCAGCAATAACAACAGCCCCTCGCCTATGAGACGGCGGAATATGTCGGCGCCGGTGGCTCCGTTGACTTTGCGTATGGCGATTTCCGACACACGCTGCTGGGTGCGGAACCAGAATGTGCCCAACAGCCCGAGGAAGATGCACAGCAACAGGAACACCATCACCACGATGAAGTTGCGGATGGTGGCGACCTCCTCAGATTGCGTGAGTTCGCGTATTGCCGAGATTTCTGTCACTTCCCCCACAAAACGGTTACCAGAGCGGAATAGGTTGTTGCTCTCTTTGAGTATGTCTTGTCGGAATGTGGCGCGGGCTTCGGGGCTTACACGTACAAGGAAACAGCTCTGGCACACAAGTTCGGGATTGGTCAGGTCGAGCGCCCTGATGGTGTTGCCAGTTGCTTCCTCATATTCCATGCGCCGTATCGGCACGATTGTTGCCCCAACGTGCCACACGGGATAATTGTTGTCGTTTTCCCCGTAGCCCGCAAACGACATGCGGTGGCCAACGAGTTCTTCCCGTTTGGCGGGGCGTGTTATGCGCTGCCAGTCCTCATAGTTTTGCTGGTCGATGGTGCGTAGGTCGGCATAACTCACAACTGACAGTCCGAAGCTCGTGATTATCTCCCCTTTGGCCAGCATTTCCTTGAGCTGGGCGGTGGTCTCGCCATGGGAGCCTTTGACTTTGAAAACATCGACATATTCCGGAGACACGGTAAAAATGTTGTTTCGCGTTGTCATAATGGTGTCGGGAGTGTCGAGTGTTATCAGGTTGCTGCCGCTGAAATTCATCTCGTAGGGTGTGCCGTTCAAGACTATTGCCGCGTGTTCAACCCCCGGATAATGGCGCAGACGGTCATACAGCTTCAGCATATGCTCCATGCCGGTCAGATCGGTTGAATCCTGCCCGTCATAGGCAGGGGAATCTGCGTTGACAAGAGCGGTGCCGACTTTAAAACAGTTATCGGTTTCAACACCCATAGGTTGCAGACGCAGTTCGGTCTTGACCCATAGGTTGTCGGTGACGACCCACACCACCACGCTCACAAGCAGCAGCTCTATGGCGAGCCACATGTTACTTTTCCATTCGGTTGCTATCTGGGTGAGAAGTTTTCGTTTCATCATTGTGTCTGATTATTGTTGATGGCTGTTGTGAGAGGTTATTTCGGTTGGCCACCTATGGCATCGGTGGGGTTCATCCTGGCGGCACGCCATGCCGGCAGACCGCTTGAAAGCAGATTGAGCAGGAAGCAGAACAGCAGCGCCCACCCGAATGTGCTCCATTGCAGCAGCATCTCCGGGGCAACGGCCACTGTGCCCCCTTTCGCCAATGAACCGGTAAAAAGCATGTCGGCAAACATCCATACGGCTATGAGGCTTGATAAAAGCCCTATCAGCCCTCCGGCGAGGGTTACGATAAGGTTCTCTGTCACGATGTCGCGTACCATCCGCAGTCGCGTGCATCCGAAAGCCCTGCGCACCCCCATTTCGCTCACACGGCGTCGCAGTCGGCTTTGGGTCATGCTGCTGAGGTTGATGGCAGGAATCAGCAACAAGATGGCATAGACGGCCAGACGTGTACGCCGTGACTCGGATGCTCCTACGTCAGGGGATTGATTGCTCCACGTTGCATATTGCAGCATCTCCTGTGGAAACGGCGACCCATGGTCAATCATGGCCCATGCCTCGTTTTCAGCCTTAACTGCAGTGTTGAATTTAGCTTTATTGCGGGTAACGCATTTGCGTATGCGGTCGAAATCGGAGCGGTCTTTGGCCAGCACAGTGGCGGTAATCCCGCCGAAATAATTATACCAGGTGTTGTTTCTGGCATCGTGGGAGAGGGGTGTCCACACGGTGGCATAGGCTGTGGTGGCTAATGGCGATACATCTTTCACCACCCCCCTGACTGTGTAGGGCACGAAATGGTCGAGCATTAGGGTGCGCCCTACGGCATCAGGCGTGCCGAACACTTCACGGGCGAGGCTTTCGGAAATCACTGCCACTTTGGCGTCCGATTCCACATCAGCGGCCGAATAAGGGTTGCCATGGATGAATGTGAAGTCGAATACTTTCCAAAAGTAGGCATCGGTCTCGAGATTTGATGCTTCTGCCTGCGGTGCACCTGGGATTCCGGCTGTTGTCTGTGAGCCGCCATCGGTGTGGAGCGATACGGCTTCCGCCCCTTCGAGATCGCAGAAGAAGGTGCGGGCTGTCTGGTAGCTCATCCCTCCGGAACATTCACCGTTGTCGGTTTTCATATGTAGGTGGCGGCCATGGAGAAAGCGGCCGCGGTTTGATTCGGGAGAGAAAGGAATCGTGTTGACATTCTGCATCAGCACTACAATCATTATCAGGAAAATGGCGAGTGCAGTGCCGAAAAGCGTCACCAGTCCTATTACCGGCTGACGCCTCATTTCGCGGTATATTCGGGTTAGTTGGGTCATAGGTTATAAGTAGTAAGTTATAAGTCGCATGTCGTAGGCTATAAGTTGAAAGCTCGTATGTCGCTCCAGAACGTATGACTTACGACTTATGACTAAATGTCATTCATCTTTTAATGCTGTGGCGGGGTCGATGCGCATGGCGCGGGTGGCGGGTAACCATATGCCGAGGATTATCATCAGGGAGATGGTTGCGAAAACTATGGCGGCTAACAGGAGGAACCGGAGCGGCGATACCGGTGTGCCATACCAGTCTATTGGGGTGTTTAACTCGAAATGGCACAGAAGCCAGTCTCCTGCTATTGCCAAAGGGGTAACGATAACCAACAGCAGAAGACCTTCGCCAATCAGTCTCCGCATAATCATGGCTGATGAAGCCCCGTTGACTTTGCGTATGGCTATTTCACTCACCCGTTGCTGGGTGCGGAACCAGAATGTTCCCAACAGTCCCAGGAATATGCTTGCCAGCAGGAAGAGCATCACAACCCAATGGTTGACCATTTTGTCGCGGTAGTCGGCTTGGGATATGTTGCGGATTGACATGAGCGACATGACATCACTGATGAAGAAATTCCCTACCCGCAGGCGGTCTTCACTGTCAGCCAGAATCCGCTCTTCAAATCCGTCAACCCTGTCGGCTTTCACCCTGACGATGCATTCCTGTCCGTTGGAGAAGTCGAGCGGATCCAATCTTATCAGTATGTTCTGGCCGGGATGCTCATATTCGATGCGTTTGGTTGGCAGCATTATGGCTCCTATGGTGATGCTGTCGGTTTCTGTTATGGCAGGGCATATGAAACGTTTGCCGACATGTTCATACGGGTCTGCTGTGTCGCGGTTACGCACGGCTTCCAAAACAGCTTCGTTGGTGAATTTCGTTATTTTCAGTGTGTTGCCGCTGATGATTGCGCTGCCGCTTTCAAGAATTTTGGCGAGTTGCTCGGTTGATTCCCCACGAGGCCCCGTTATGCGGAACATCCGGATATAGTCGGGTGTGACATACATTACTGAGGGGTTGACTAAATAGATTGTATCAGTGCCGTCGGTGCCGGTCAGTGACACATTCCATGAGCTTTGCCGGTAGGGCACTCCGAGATGGTTGCACTGAGCCAGTTCTTCAATGTCGGGATATGACCTCAACCGGTCTATGAACTGTGTCCAGTTGTCGATGTAGGTCTCTCTGGTGCTGTCGGCGGGGTTGAACCCGTCGCTACCAGGTTGCACTCGGTCATAGCTGATGAGGTAACAGTTTTCGGTATGCCTCCCCATAGGCTCGTTGAGGGTGATTATCTGCACCGACAGGAAATCGGCGATATACCACAAGACTATGCTGATGACCAGCAGCTCGAAGGCGAGCCAAAGGTTGCTGCGCCATTCATGGCCTATCTGTTTTAAAAGTTTACGTTTCATTGCTGATGGCAGTTAACGGTTATTTCTGGAGTCCGCCGATGGCTCTGACAGGATTGACACGGGCCGCCCTCCATGCCGGAAGCCCGCTGCTGATGAGGTTAAGCAGGAAGCAGAATATCATGGCAAAAAGAAATGTGTGCCAGTTGAGTAGCATAGTGATATCCACGCGTGTGTCGGTGTTGATGACTTCATGGTTCACAAAAAGGGTGTCGGCCAGCAATCCGGCGAATGCCACGCTCAGAACCAGCCCTATCAGCCCTCCGGCAAGGGTTATCAGGAAATTCTCGGTGATTATGGAGTTGATTAACCGCAGTCGGGTGCATCCGAATGCGCGTCTGACCCCCATCTCGCTCACACGGCGGCGCAGACGGCTTTGTGTCATGCTGCTGAGATTGATGGCCGGAATGAGCAACATGATGAGATAGACCATCAGCTGCTGTTTCCGGTGGCTCTCAATATCTGGTCCGATATTGCTCCAGCGCGCCAAAAGCGATTCTTCCTGTGTGAGAGGCACGATATGGTTGGCAATCTTTATGCCTTCGGCCTTAAGTCGGCTGTTGACCATCTCCTTGCGGCGCTCTGTTTCGGCAAAAATGGCAGGAAAGTCTGATTTGTCGCGGGCGAGTATTGTGGCTTTCATACCGTCGAAATAGGTGTCCTGGTTTATTATGTTGTGGGAGTGTGGCATCCACAGCGATGCATAGGCGTTGCCGGTGATGGTTGGCACGTCTCTGACGACACCGGCCACGGTCAACCGGGTGAAAAGGTTCACGATTATTTCGCGTCCCACAACATCGGTCGTCCCGAACAGCCGCCGTGCGACATCCTCGGATATTATGGCCACTGGAGATGAATTTTCTATATCCTGAGGCGTGAATGGGAGACCGGAGAGAAACGTGTGGTCGAAGACCCGCCAGTATTCATCATCGGTGGTGCGTATGTCGATTCTGATTGGTGGCTGACCGGCCACGCGCACGCTGCCGCGTGAGGTGCCGCTTTGGTAGACAGCGGTTGCTTCGGCGCTTTCAAGGTCGCCGTAAAGCTCACGGGCCATTTTATATCCGATGCCGCCTGAGCCTCGGTTCTCGCCGTTCAGTTTTCGGAAATCCATATGCTTCTCGTGTAGCATACGGTTGCGGCCGCTTTCAGGGGCAATCGGGGCGATCTTCACGTTGTTGATCATCACCACAATCATTATCAGGAATATTGCGAGGGCAGTGCCGGCCAGTGTAACGGCTCCTATCACCGGCTGGCTGCGCATCTCGTTCAATGCTTGTTTGAGTGTAGTCATAGGTTGAAAGTCTTAAGTCTTAAGTTGTAAGTTTTGAGCAATAAGTCAGTGTCTGGTGTATGGATTTGGGCGCTTATGACTTTCAACTTACAACTTATGAAATCAATTAATCTGGCGGCCGTCGAAGAAACGGGCTATGCGGTCGGTCTGGCGGGCCTGTTCTTCGTTGTGGGTCACCATCACTATGGTGCGGCCGTCTTCTTTGTTGAGCTGGTGGAGGAGTTCCATCACTTCAGCACCCATTTTTGAGTCGAGGTTACCGGTAGGCTCGTCGGCAAGGATTATTTCGGGGTTGCCGACAATGGCGCGGGCAATGGCGACGCGCTGGCACTGGCCTCCTGAAAGCTGGCCGGGCATGTGGCGCATCCGGTGGCCGAGCCCTACTCGTTCAAGCACCTCCTTTACCAACCGGCGGCGCTCACTGTCGGATACCCCTTTGCGGTAGATCAGCGGCAACTCCACGTTATCGGTCACATTGAGCGACGGAATCAGGTGGAAACTCTGGAATACGAAGCCTATGTTGGCGTTGCGGAAATGCGACAGGGCGCTGTCAGACATTTTTGCAGTCTGCGTGCCGTTTATGTCGACTGTGCCTTTGGTGGGGGTGTCGAGCAACCCTATGATGTTTAAGAGTGTGGACTTGCCGCAGCCAGAAGGCCCCATGATGCTCAGGAATTCCCCTTCTTCAACTTCGAGGTTCACGTTTTCGAGGGCGAGGGTCTCGATTTCGTTTGTGCGGTAGACTTTGTCTACGTCTGTTAGTCTGATGATAGCCATTGTTCAGTTATGTGTTTATTTTAGTTTTATCGTTGATTTGTTTTTGTAGGAGTTGAGGTCGGAGGTCACTATTGAATCACCGGGTGATATGCCTGAAATCACTTCCACGAAATCGTAGTTAGACTCGCCCAGCTGCACTTTGCGGTGGTGGAGCTTGTCGCCATCTACAACGAACATGTCGTAGTGTCCCGGACCTTTGAAATATGTGCCTGTGGGGATGCGCACAACGTTGTCGCGTATGTCGCAAAGCACATGCACCTCGGTTTTCAGTCCCGACCTCAGCCTGGGGTGGTCATCGTCGTCGAGTGATACGGAAAACTCGATTATTCCGTTTTTCGACTGTGGTGTGAGCCTGGTGACTTTCCCGGTCAGTTCCGTCTGGCCGGAGATCACGACCACGCGCGAGCCTATGGCGATGCGGTCGGCATAGGTGTCGGAGAGTTCTGCCCCCACTTTGAAGTGCGACAGGTCGGATATGACCGCCACCTTTTCGCCCTCGGCAATCCTGCGTCCGATCTGGTCTGTGATGTAGGTGAGAGTGGCCGCACGTGGGGAGCGGAGCGAGGCGTCGTTGAATGTGCGCTGTTTCTCTTGGAGGCTTTTGTCGAAAATGTCGAGTTCGAGGCGTTTCATTTCGAGTTCGGCGTTTTTCACGTTGCGGGCGTTGGCGAGTTGCTGGCGCAACTGGTCGAGTTCGAGGCGTCCGGTTTCATAGGCGAGTTCGGCCTGGCGCACACGGTCGCCTGTGCCGGAGCCTATGCTGTCGAGCCGCCGCTCGTTGGCAACATCGGCTTGCAGATGCGACAGCGCCATCCCTTTCACCTTCACCTGCATCTCAAGGTCGGTCAGGTATGTGTGGTTGTTGAGGCGTGTCTGCTGTAGTTCGTAGAGTTTGTGCTGCCGCTCGTCGGCTAATGCTTTGAGTTCGTTTTCCGCGCTTTGCAGGTCGAGGCGCAGCAGGGGGGTGCCAGCATTGACCGAATCACCCTCTTTGCAGTAGACTTCGACTATGCGCGATGCTATGGGTGAGTTGATTATCTGCTCGAAAGCGGGTGCTACGCGGCCTGACCCGGCAACGCTGGTCTCAAGTGTGCCCCGGTCGGCAACCCCTATCGATAACGATGACCGTTTTATACCTGTCTGCATCATCGACACACAGGCAATGATGCCGCCTATGGCAATCCCTGCCGGTATGGCTATTTTGATTAACCGCTTGCGCAACTCTTTTCTGCGGGTTGCGGGTGATATGACGCGGTCCATATTGCTTTGTTCCATTCGTTATAATTGCGTTGTTGGTGTTTCTGAATAACTGCCGGTGTTACACTTGGATAATATAAGCAATCCGCGTGCCAAATGCGTAATATGCTGGTAATCAGGCGTGATTCTGCTCGGATGATGTAACAAAAACACACTCCACCGTCCGATAGCGGACAGTGGAGTGTGTTTGTATAGTTAGTTTCCCTCCGATGGTCAGAGCCGGAAAATGTGGTTGATGGTCAACCGGGCGTCGCGCAGCATCCCTTTCAGTGGGGTTACTATAGGCTTGAATGAGTCATGGTTTTCTGGTGTGAATATGCGCAGGTCGCCACGGTGGCATTTTATGTCGATTATGTCGGGCATCGTCATAGGTTCGCCGTCAATGTGGGCTTCCCCCTCTTTAGAGCGGTAAATCACCACGGCCGGGGCACGGAAGCAATGGACCATTGTGTTTTTGTTGATGAATCCGGTGAATATATCCATCCCCATCACGGCAGTGTCTATAGGTGAACCTGAATGAACAACGGTGATGTCGAGCAAGCCGTCTGTAAGACTGGCTTCAGGAGCAATATAGGCGTTGTTGCCCCATTGCGATGCGTTGCATACGGCTACAAGGAATGCCTTTTCGGTCAGCAGTTTGCCGTTGGCCGACAGGGTGTAGGTCTGAGGGCGGAACCGGATATATTCCGACACGGCACTGCGCACATAACTCATCAGTCCCCTGCGGTTCTGGTTGGCAAAACGGTGGGTGACGGCTGCGTCGAATCCCATGCCGAATGTGCAGAAAAAGGGGGTTGAGTTGGCTGTGCCGTAGTCAGAAGCCACGATGTTGCCTGATGCGATTACATCAATGGCGGCGTTGAGGTCGACAGGAATGCCAAGGTGTCGGGCTAACCCGTTACCTGAGCCTGCAGGTATGATTCCGAGGGCGGTCTGCGAGCCACACAGTGCCGTTGCGGTTTCGTTTACAGTGCCGTCGCCTCCACAGGCGATTACTCCGTAATATCCTTTACTGGCTGCTTCCCGGGCGAAAAGGGTGGCATCGGCTCTCCCTCCGGTGAGCCTCACATCGAGTTCGTATCCAAGAGCCGACATGCGGCTCTCCACGGCAGAGGCAACCTCTTTTTTGCTGCCTGTGCCTGAAATCGGGTTTATAATCAGCATCAGCCGGTTATTGCCGGTGTTGTCCATTGGGCAAATGTGATGTGTTTTGAAAGGTTATCAGACAATCTCTAAGTTAACAAGGGGCTTATTCACGGACGAGCACACGCAGTGGGGTGGGTTGCTGGTCGGTGATTATGAAAAACGCTCCCCGGGGCAGGGTTATTTCAGTGTTGTTGTCAACTTCAGGGATTAATTCCACAAGGCGGCCGGCGGCATCGAACACGCGGCAACCGGTGTGGGGAGAAGCGCACACAAGGCGCACGCCCGCTGGGATATATGCCCATCCCAGCGGATTGTCGGTGGTGACATCGGTCAGCCCCCCGGCCATAAGGTCGACCACTACCGTGTTTGTGGGTGCGGAATAGAATCCGAGGCGTGATGACCTGACCGAATAGCTTTCACGCGACCCCGGTTCGCATCCGGTTATATGAAGTTCGTTGGTTTCGGATTCGATATCTTCAGACGAGGCGGTGCCGTTGGTGAAGTATGTGCGTGTAACCACGTAATAGTCAACCACGTCGGGAATCGATGGATTGCCGAACACTGGTTCTTCCCAGTTTGCGGTGTATGATGTGGAGGTCACATCTGATGGCGGAAGAGCTTTGAAGTCGTGGAGCGTTGGTTCGGGCAAACCTTGCCCGTGCAGGGCAATCCCCCGCGACCCTTCCAGGCCTCCGTCGGAGATAATCAGCCGTGCATCGTCAGAGCTTTCTGCCGTAGGGGTGTATCTGACTGTCAGCCAATAGCCGCTTTCGGCATTGACCAATGGCGCTTTGATTGATGACACGTCGGTGGAAAACAGTGCTTTTTTGTCGCCGAAGAGGGTGAGTGTCAGGTTGCCGGTGAGGTTTTCTCCACGGAAAAACAGGCTTGCGGTGGATGTTTTGCCTATGGCGGTCTCCCCGAAGTCGAGAGCCATGTCTTGCACTGGTGTGATCAGCTGTGGTTCTCCGGCCGGTTCTCCCGGCTGCCCTGGTGTCCAGGCTTGTCCCCGGCGGTTGCCCCACAGGTGTTCGGCGAGTTCGGGATAGTCGATAAACGGGTTGCGGTTGGCCTGTATGCGGTAGACCTCTTCGTTACGGTCGATTTCTTTCTGGCTCACCGGGTCTTCGCGGTGCCATTTCATCAGCAGGTTGGCCGACCATTGGTTGAGGGTGGGGTAGGTGTTGTTGTCGACCATGTAGGTGTAGCGCCAATGAAGGTTCTGGTAGCATGTGACAACGTAGAAGTAGGTGCGGGCGAAGTCGCCTTTATATTCGTCGTCAGGCTCGAACACCTGAGCCGCACCGCCCCCCTGGCCTGTGGTGGCATAGCCTACCTGTGAGATTCCGTTGTCGAAAGTCGGGGTCTGCACTGTGCCGAGCGGATAGTTGAGTTTCTTCTGGTTGGCCTGTGCTTCAGCCGGGTAGAGATGGAACAGGTCTACGTAGGCCGGGGTTCCCGTTGAGCCTCCCCACCAGCTTTTGGGGAAGGAGTGCTCGCGGTTCATCAGCGCCCCCGACCAGTGGGGGAGGTAGATGGGGATGTTGCCATACATGTCCCACCATTGCCCGTAGCGCTCGTTGCCGGGAGGATAAACGTCGGTGCGTTTGAAATATTCGGGGAGGGCGTTATATGAAGAAACCTCTGTGTGGCTGTAGATTATCTGGTGGAGCGCCGTTTTAAGGGCTGCGTCTTTTTTCCCTGTCGCCGGGCGGTAGTAAGCTGCCGGTATGTCGGCCGATGCGCTGATTATCGCTGTGACAGTCAGGCCGGATAACGAAACTGCGCGCAACAGCGCTCTCCGTAAGAATTGGTTCATTGCTAATGGTGATTCAGTCAAAAAGTTGAAACTTAGCCGGCAGCAAATCTGCTGCCGTCAAAGGCATAACCTGTGGATATGTGTAAAACGTTTCTATATTATTTGTTGTTCGCCCTTGCCGCTTCGCCGGGGTGTTGTCTGATATTTTTGAAGAAATCGCGGATAAGCGTTCATCAGATGTAGTGGATAATCCGGTCGATTATCATCTGTGGAGTGATGCCGCGCAGACAGTGGTAGTCGCCACGGAAACAGGGTTTGTTGCCGAAGACTGAGCATGGGCGGCATGTCATGGGGAGCTGCACCATGTCATCGTCTCTTTGCCGCCACCCCTTGAATCCGCAATAGGGGTGGGTGGCACCCCAGATGCTGATTACCGGTGTGCGCACAAGTGCCGCAAGATGCATGTTTGCCGAATCCATCGATACCATAACGTTGAGCCAGCTCACCAGCGCCAGTTCGGCAGGGAAGCCATAGCGCTTGCCGGCTAGCGACACAGTGGCCGGATAACGTTCAGCCCAGGTCTGGAGCACAGATTCCTCCTCCTTCCCACCGCCGAAAAGGAAAATGCGTATGCCGGGGGTTTCTGATATGGCGCTTACAACCTGCTCCATCATTGCAGGGGGGTATATTTTGCCTGCGTGTTTTGCAAAGGGCGCTATCCCAACCCATTTTTCCCCCTCAGGGCGGGGCGGGCATATCGGCGCAAACATAGTGGGCACAGATTTCCCTTCTCCGAACAGCCCTTCGAAGCGGTTCACCACAGGAAGGCCTATGTGATGGAATGCCTGCCGGTAGCGTGCCCGCGATGAAATCAGCGGCAGCAGCACTTTGCCCCGGCGCCGGGTCAGTGCGCGTTTGCCTTTCCTTCCTTTATTGATTACCGACACCGGAATATGCCCTAAGCGGCAGAACGCGGCGAAGATTTTAGTGCGTAACACATCGTGCAGGTCGATAAACCCGTCGAAGGCATATTTCAGTTTCAGTTCTCGATACAGCCGCCATATGCCTTGAACTCCGTTGTAGTCGTCGGTAAGATCAAGGCCTATCACTGTGAGGTTGGCCGGGGCATTGATGAATATCGATGTCATTGACCGGCGTGTGATGAATATGAATCTGACGGCAGGATAGCACAGACATGCGCTGTAGATGACCGGCACGGTCATTGCCACGTCTCCAAGTGCCGACAACCTGGCCACGAGCACGGTGGTCAGGTTGCGCGGATTGTTATCGCCGTCGAGTTTGGCGGCGGGGAGGGCTGTGTCTTCTGATGGTAGTGTCATTTGGCGTTGATGTCGGGCTTATTTCTTACCGTAAAGCACGGGGTTTGTGGCGGCATCGTTATACATCTTCATCTGCCGGTAGACTTTCATGTATTTGCGGCCGGCTTCGATGTCGTTAAGAAGGGTGTCGATGGCCTGTGTCAGGTCTGAGCGCTGCTCGAGGAGCACGTCGAGCTTGGCGGCGCATTTGCGCCGGTGGGCATCGTCGGCATCGGTGCGGTCAGCCTCAGCTTTCATATGGAAGATTTTCACGGCGAGAATCGACAGGCGGTCGAGCGCCCATGCCGGGCTTTCTGTGTTGATGGTGGCATCGTGGAGCGGAGTCACCGATGCGTATTTGTCGCGGAACCAGGAATCGAGCTCCTCCACCATGTCGGTACGCTCCTGGTTCGATGCATCTATGCGTCGTTTTAACGCAACGGCCTCAAGGGGCTCTATCTGCGGGTCACGGATAAGGTCTTCCATGTGCCATTGGGTCACATCAATCCAGTTTTTCTCATATAAGATGGCCTCGATGGAACCTTTAGGATAGGGCGTCGGGCGCGGGGCGTCGATATTGTCGGTCACATGGTAGTCGTCCGTAGCCCGGTCAAAAACCACATTGCAATTTTCGGTGAAAGTCATAAGGAAATGTATTTTCAGTTAAATCTGTCAGCTCGGCGGGTCTGCTGGTCTGCTCTTTTGGCAAAGATACGGAGAATAACATGTAAAATCCAATTTTTTAGTTCTGATTATTGCGGTTTTCTGGCCGCTTTTTTTGTGGGTCTGATAAAATTTCGGGAAAAATTTTGGAGATTTAAAAAAAGTGCGTAACTTTGCACCCGTTGATGGCAGAGGCCTTGGAGAAGGCGAAGAAAAGCTGATAAAGGCTTGCGGTCAATAAAATAGATTGTCTTGTGGTGTAATGGTAGCACGTCGGATTCTGGTTCCGCCTGTGGGGGTTCGAATCCCTCCAAGACAACACAGTAAGGGCTAAATCACCTCGATTTAGCCCTTTGCTATTTACCCAGGCGTAGGGTTTATGGTCAATCCGCGGACTAATTGGGGGTCAGCGGATTTTTCCGGTGGGCGGGAGGGGATGTCGAAGTATAGTATTATCATTGCAAAATGAAACCGGATCAACTACTCAGAGCCATCCTGCCCGAAGTCTTGATAGACAACTTCTCCTTTCTGTGTGGTTTTGGTCTGATTGAAAAAAAAGAGCGGTTGCACTGGAGTGCAACCGCTTTTGGTGGCGGGAGGAGGACTCGAACCTCCGACCTTTGGGTTATGAGCCCAACGAGCTACCACTGCTCCATCCCGCGATGTGATGTTTACGGGTGCAAAGGTAGTGCTTTTTCTTGAAACTGCAAAATTATTACGGCATTAAAATATGTTAATCGTCGGCTGAGGGCTTCAGGACGATTGGTTTCGCACTTCGGTCTTGAATCTGCATCCTGGGGCTTCGGTTGTTGTTTCAGGATGGGCGGCATGAGAAGCCGGCGGCTTCGATGGCGGCGGCCACTTCGTGGGGGTGAGGGAGGGGTGTGCCGGGCTGCGATGAGATTGTGGCGGTGTGGTGGATGAGGTCGGCGGTTGCGGAGCTGATGCCCGGAAGGGCGGCAAGGGTTTTCTCGACTGTGGCTTTGCAATGTGCGCAAGCCATTCCTTCGATGGTGTAGGTTGCTGTTGGCATGGTGTTGTTGTGTTGATTATCAGCTGTTTTGTTGTTTATATGATTGTGTTTGCCTTGGTTTTCAGAACATTGGCAATGGGTATGCGGGTTTTTGTAGGTCCGTATGAGCGCATAGATAAGGAGGATGACCAGAAGGATGGTGCAGCCTGTTTCAAAGGAGTTGAACGCGGTGTGGCAGGAACTGGATGTTATCGCGCTGTTGCTGAGAGTAAACCACGAGGAGGGGAGAAGATAGTCGATTATAAGTCCGAAGGCTATGGCGGTTATTATGACGGATGCAACATAAAGGGCGGTGGCGCGTGTGCCGAGGTTTTTGCGCAGGAGCATCACCGATGCGAAGTTGGCTGCGGGGCCGGCCATGAGAAGCACGAATGCGACACCAGGTGTGAGGCCTTTTAGCATTAGCGACATGGCGATTGGTATTGAACCGGTTGCGCAGATATACATGGGCACGGCTACGATGACCATGACGAGCATGGCGAGGAGCGGATAGCGGCTCAGGGATAGGAAAAGGGTGTCGGGGACGGCCACTGTGATTATGGCTGCGATTACAAGACCTATTACGAGCCATTTGCCTACGGAGGCGACCATATCTACGAGGCCGTAGCGCACGGCTTCTATGATTTTTTTGAATATAGGGGTGGATGAGTGGGTGGATTTGCCGGCAGTGGCGGGTCTGTCGGAGGTGGGTCGGGTAGATTGGGCGGATTCAGTGCGGTCTACGGCCATTCCTCCGGCGAAAGACCCTGCAAGTGCTGCTATCGGGCGCAGAAGTGCAAATGGGAGGCCGAGCAGGGCGTAGGTTGCGGCAATGGAATCGACGCCTGTCTGAGGTGTGCTTATCAGGAATGATGTGGTTGCTCCTTTCGAGGCTCCCTGTCGCCTAAGGGCGATGGCTGTGGGTAGCACTCCGCAGGAACAGAGGGGGAGGGGTATTCCGAAGAGTGCGGCTTTAAGAACGGGTCGCCACCCGTTACCGGCAAGGTGGCGGGTCATCAGCTCCGGTTTTATGAAGACATGCAGGAATCCTGCAATCAGAAAGCCCAACAGGATGTAGGGCGACATTTCGTTGAGTATGTGGAGTAGGGATATAAAGAAGTGTTGTATGTTCATCAATCTCGTGAATTAGGTTTGTGGTGCAAAGGTAGCGAGAAAGATGCGACACTTGGTTGCATAAACGTGAGGGTGTGTCATAATGGCTCATCTGGGTCGTCGCCCGAGGGCTTCGGGTTCGGTCATTGACCTTAGTCAACTCCCTTCACCCTCACCCTCAGGCTCCTACCATCTGAACCATTCTGACAGCACCCTCTCCATCCGGATGCCAAAAAGGCGTTGGTCGAATTTCGACACAACGCCATGTTTATTGTGGGGTGGGGTCAGATGCGGTCGAGGACTGTGGCGATGAGGTCGCGGATGGCGGTTTTGTAGTTGGGTGTGGCGTTGTGGCTCATGCGGTTTGCTATGATTGAGCAGACAGTCATTGCACGGTGCCCCATAAGGCGTCCGAGGCCTTGGAGAGGAGCTGATTCCATTTCGTAGTTTGTGATTTTGCGGCCGTTGAACCGGAATTCCTCTATGCGTCGGTTGAGGTCGGGGTTTGCCAGGGGGAGGCGGAGTTCGCGTCCCTGGGGCCCGTAGAACCCGACGGCAGATATAGTGTTGCCACGCACCATGTCGGAGCCGCCAATCTGCTCGACGAGTTCTTTATCTGCATCGACAACATAGGGCTTGGCCCAGAGAGGGTTCCAACCGGTGTGCCGGCACAGGGCGTGTTCGAATTCGAGGTCGGCCACGGCGTTACGTCCGGCATAGTAGTTGAGAACTCCGTCGAACCCTATGGCTTTTTCGGCGATTACGGGTGTGCCAACGAGCAGTTCGGGCTGGAGGGCGCCGGAAGTGCCGATACGCACCATAGATAGGGCGCGGTGAGAGTCTTTTACTTCGCGTGTCGAGAAGTCGATGTTGGCAAGGGCGTCGAGTTCGTTGATTACGATGTCGATGTTATCCGGCCCGATTCCGTGGGAAAGACACATGATGGGCTTCCCTTTGTATGTGCCGCCAATGGTGTGGAATTCGCGTGAGGATACATCGAAAGTGCGTGTGTCGAAATGTTCGGCCACGATGTCGACACGGGCTGGATCGCCGACGAGTATTATGCGGTCGGTGAGCTGGTCGGGATGGAGGTGGAGGTGGAATACTGTTCCGTCGGGATTGATGATCAGCTCTGAGGGGGCGATAATTTTCTTTTCCATGATTTTCGTTGTCGGTTAATGGGTGGGAGAAAAGGTTATGAACCGGTATAAGTAGAATGCGGAGGGTGAGGGGAAAGTTCAGGCGAGGCGGTAGCGTGCGCCTGGCAGAGGGAGAAGCAGCCCTTGGAATTCAAGCTCTACGAGCAGCGCCATGAGCTGGCCGATGGCGATGCCGGTGGCTGCGGCCAGGGCGTTTGTTGTTGATTCGCCATGCTGCCGCAGGTGGTCGATGACAGCCTGTTGCGTTGGGGAGAGTTCGGGGAAAAGCTGTTGCTGGAGGCCTTCTGCCGGATGTGCTTTCCAGTTCATCGCCCTGATTATGTCGTCGGCGGATTCGACGAGATGGGCGATGTTGTTTTTTATCAGTTTGTTACATCCACCGCTGAAGTGGTCGGAGGTGCGTCCAGGCAGTGCGAACACATCGCGGTTATAGAGCATTGCGAGGCGGGCTGTGTGGAGCGCTCCACCACGGTCAGCCGCCGATTCGGCCACAATTGCGGCGTCAGCCAGGCCTGCCACAATGCGGTTGCGGGCCAGGAAGTTACCGCGGTGCGGACGTGTGCCGTGGATGTAGTCGGTTACTATTGCACCGTTGCTTCTCACAATGTCGGCGGCATAGTTGCGGTGTTCGGCGGGATAGATGGTGTCGAGTCCATGGGCCACGACGGCAGCGGTGGGTATGGAGTTATGGAGGGCGCGCCGGTGGGCGGCGATGTCGCATCCCATTGCCAGTCCGCTGACAATCAGTAGGCTGTCGATGCGCGATGCGAGGTCGTCGACGAGGTGGTTGATGAAGTTTATTCCGTAGGCAGTGGCGTTGCGGGTGCCTACGATGCTGATTACATGGGTTGCGTTAAGGTCAGCGTTTCCGAGGGTGAAAAGCATTGCCGGGGCATCGTCGCATTCAAGAAGCCGATGCGGGTAGGCTTCGTCGGTGAAATAGATGGGGCGTATGTGGTTGTTTTCAACAAACGGGATTTCTTCTTGGGCTTTCCTCAGGATGTCGCGGCGGTAGTCGTCGGAGAGAATGCGCCCTTTGAGTCCGAGCCTGGCCGACAGAGTGGCTTCTGACAGGGTGAAAAATTCCTGCTCCGACCCGATGAGGTCGAGTATTCGGGAAGCCATCTGAGGGGAGTTCCCTTTAATCTGGGAGAATGCGATTTTGTGGAGCAATGGTGGAAGTTTCAGTTTTCGGGAGAGGAGTCATTGGGGTTTTCGAGGAGTGGTGCGATTGCATCGCCACGGGAAATCCGTCCGTTTTCGAGGGCCACTACCGTGACTATCGCGGCAGCAGAAAGTTCTCCTGCGGGGGTGAAGATGTCCTGGTGGAAAATGAACCGCGGGCCTTTGCGTTCAACCCACAATGAGCTGGTCATTGTTTGGGCGAGACGCAGGGGGGTGTGGTATTCAATCTCGATTTTCGACACCACGGGATCGATGCCCTGCTCTTGCATTGCACGGAAGGTGAATCCTCGTGATTCACAGAATTCGTGGCGGGTGTGTTCGAGATAGTGGAGATAGTTGGCATTGTTGACAATGCCCTGCGAGTCAATCTCGTAGTCGCGCACTTTTATAGGTATTGAAAAGATGTATCGATTCATAAGAACGTAAAATTACGGAAAAGAGGGCAACTGCGCAAAGGAAAATTGAGTAAATTTGCAGAAGTTATGAATAGGAAAACCGGACTAATGCTGGCCTTAGGGCTTTGGATGTTGATTCTGCAGGGCGCTTACGGGTGTACGTCGGCTATAATAAGTGCAGACCGGGCGTCATCGGGGCGAATGCTTCTTTGGAAGCACCGGGACTCGGGGCATCCGCATAATTTCGTTGCGAAGGTTGACCGCGGGGCAGACAAAGCCGGGCGGCCTACACTGGCTTTCGTGGGGCTGTTTAATGCCGGTGACCGGGAGCTGAAAGAGGTGTGGGCGGGGATGAATGAGGCCGGCCTCGGAATTATGAATACTGCAAGTTATAATCTTGCGCCCGATACTGCTGTGGTTAAAGACCGCGAGGGGCTGGTTATGGCGGAGGCTTTGAAGAGCTGCCGCACGGTAGGAGAGTTCCTGCAGATGCTTGACTGTGAACTGGCCGATGGCGGTCCGTTGGGTGTGCAGGCTAATTTCGGGGTTATTGACGCAGATGGGGCCGGTGTTTATGTTGAAACCTGGGATCATGGATATAAGGTTTATGATTTAAAGGATGAGGCCGTCGGGTGTATGGTCAGGTCGAATTATTCCTATTCCGGGGGTGAGGAAGGGAGATTGGGGGAGGTGAGGCACGACGATGCTGTTGCGTTGCTGCGTGAATCTTTGGATTCAAGGAATGTGACTCCGTTGACTCTGACGGATGGGTTGTCGCGGTCGTTTTACCATGCGCGGTCTGGGCGCGATATGCTTGAAGAGGGGGAGCGGTGGATTGAGGATAAAGGGGAGCTGATCCCCCGGCGGAGTTCGTGTGCATCGGTTGTGATTGAGGGAGGCAAGAAGGGTGAGATGCCGGTTATGTGGATTGCAATAGGATTTCCGACGCTTTCCCGGACAGAGCGGGTGACGTTGGATGATGTGCCTGAGGGTCTTCTGCCCATGGGAAAGAACGGGCATTCGAGGCTATGTGATGAGGCTGTGGCGAGGCGCGACCGGGTTATGAGGAAACGTGGAGGGAAGTGGTGGTTTGACAGGGAGGAGATTAAAAAACTGGTTGATTAACCTGATAAAGTTGGTAAAAGGATAATAAAGGCCGCCTGGGGGATTGTAGGTGGATATGGAAGGGCTGATTTATAGAGATCGGTAATTAAAAGGTTTTAGAACCGGGAAGTTTAGAGTTAAAAGGTTTGAAGTTATGAGTGCGATGATTTGGACTGTTGTGTTGTTGGTGATCAGCAATATTTTTATGACAGTGGCCTGGTATGGCCATCTGAAACTTCAATCGACAGGGATATCTGCAAACTGGCCGTTATATGCGGTGATTCTGTTCTCATGGGGGATTGCGTTGCTGGAATATTGCTGCCAGGTGCCTGCAAACCGGATGGGTTTTGAGGGGAACGGAGGGCCGTATTCGTTGATACAGCTGAAGGTTATGCAGGAGGTGATAACTCTGGTTGTTTTTGTGGTGTTCAGCCTGATAGCTTTCGAGGGTTTTGAGCTTAAATGGAATCATTATATTGCCATGGGGCTTCTTGTCGGGGCGGTGTGGCTGGTGTTTATGAAGTGATGGTTTGGCGGTGTGCTTTTTGGGGATTAAGGGAAAAGTTGTAAATTTGTGGTTTAGGGGGCGGATGGAACCGTGATTTTTTGAAAATTGAAAAAACGAGATATGAAAAAGATTCTGACAGGATTGATTATTGCAGGAGCGATGACGACACAGACACAGTTTGCACAGGCAGGGAATGTGTTTGAAAGCCCGTTTGTGAATACCGAACATGGCACGGCGCCTTTCAGCAAGATTTCCAATAAAGATTATGAGCCGGCTATCGACCGGGGCATAGAAAAGGCGTTGAAGGAGATTGACTCGATTGTGAACAACCCGGAGGCTCCGACGTTTGAGAACACTATTGTGGCTCTTGACCGCACTGGTGAAGACCTGAACCGGGTGTTGAACATCTTTTTCCCGTTGCTTTCGGCCGACGCTGATGACGAGATGATGGAAATCTCTATGAAGGTGACACCCAAATTGAGCGACTATTCCACCTCTATCACTCTCAACAACGGTTTATGGAAGCGGGTGAAGGCGGTTTATGAAGGGCGCGACAAGCTGAACCTTTCGGCCGAGGATAAGATGCTGCTCGACCGCACATATGATTCGTTTGCGCTGTCGGGGGCGAATCTTGAGGGTGCAGACCGTGAGGCTTACCGTAAACTCAGTGCAGAGCTGAGCGAACTGACCACGAAGTTCGGGCAGAATGTGCTGAAGGAGCTGAACACCTATGAAATATGGCTGACAGAGAAAGACCTTGCAGGGCTGCCGAAAGGGATTGTTGATGAGGCCGCCCAGCTGGCGGAGGCCAAGGGGCGTAAAGGAGAATTCCTGTTCACCCTGGCTCAGCCGACGTATACTGCTTTTATGAAATATTCGGAGCGACCCGACCTCAGGGAGAAATTCTACCGTCTCTATACGGGGCGCAACATGAAGGGTGAGTATAGCAATCTTGACAACATGAAGCGTATAGCGGAGGTGCGTCTTGAGATTGCACGGCTTCTCGGCGGCAAGAATTATGCCTCGCATTCGCTGCAACGCACAATGGCTGAAAACCCGGAGAACGTCTATAAGCTGCTTGACCAGCTGCGCGATGCCTATAAGCCGGCATTGAAGCGTGAGATGGATGAGCTGACGGCTTTCGCATCGAAGAAAGAGGGTAAACCGGTTAAAATCAATGCATGGGACTACAGCTACTACTCCAATAAGCTGAAAAACGAGAAATACAGCTATGATGAGGAGCAGTTGCGCCCTTATTTCGAGCTGAATAACGTTATTGAAGGGGTGTTCGGCCTTGCAACGAAGCTATATGGCCTGAAGTTCACCCAGAATAATGCCATAGAGGTTTATCATCCGGATGTGAAGGCCTTTGATGTGACAGATGAGCAGGGTAATTTCATCGGGGTTATCTATACCGACTTCTTCCCCCGCGACACCAAACGTCCCGGGGCATGGATGACCGAGTTCAAAAGCCAGTGTGTCACGGCAGACGGTGTTAACGAGCGTCCGCACGTGACGATAGTGATGAATTTCACCAAACCGACAGCCGAGGAGCCGTCGTTGCTGACCCCTTATGAGGTGGAGACTTTCCTGCATGAGTTCGGCCATGCACTCCACGGCCTTCTGACCCAATGCCATTACACGTCACTGTCGGGAACGAATGTGTATCGCGATTTTGTGGAACTCCCGTCGCAGTTTAATGAAAACTACTTGACAGAAAAGGCATTCCTCGATTCATTCGCGAAGCATTACAAGACGGGCGAGAAGATTCCGCAGCCGCTGGTTGATAAGATTATCAGCTCGGCGCAGTTCGGCGCAGGTTACTCTTGTATGCGCCAGCTCGGTTTCGGTTATCTCGACATGGCATGGCACACCGTTGAAGGCTCTGTTGCCGACCCGGCTGAGTTTGAGCGCCGCGCCATGGAGCAGGTGCAGATTTTCGAGCCTGTGGATGACACTATGATAGGTCCGACCTTCAGCCATATCTTCTCGGGAGGTTATGCCGCCGGATATTACTCGTATAAATGGGCTGAGGTTCTTGATGCCGATGCATTCGCCAAATTCAAGGAGAATGGCATTTTCGACAGGAAGACAGCCGGGGAATTCCGCCATAATGTTCTGGAGAAAGGCGGCACGGAACATCCCGGGAAACTTTACCGTGATTTCAGAGGTAAGGATGCCACGATTGACGCGTTGCTGATCCGCGACGGTATAAAGCAAGCGGAGACACCGTCGGTGCCGGTCAGGAAGGATTGACACCGATGTTCATTTAGCCATTGCTGTCTAACGATTCCGAGAGGTTTCCCAGCACCCCCGCCAATGAGTTGACGGGGGTGTTGACGGTAAAAGGCGGTTTTGGCAAGATTTTTGCTTGATAAAGGTGTTATAGTTACGGGTGGATTCTGGAAGGAGCAAACATATGGATAAAAAGATATTCAAGGAAAGTAAAGACCGGATACGGCGTTATGTGGCGGAGCACAGGCTTAGAGATGCTTTTGCCCTGGCTCGGTCGTTGTCGGAAGGGATGATGAACTGGGAGCTGTCGAGGGAAATCGAGCGTGGGGAGGAGAGCTACCGATATATGCTCGATTATGCGTCGCGCGGGGCTGAAGACCCGGGCCGGAGCGCCATGGTGGCCGATCTTGGGGAGAAGGTGCTCGGAGTGGTTGACCGGCTTGAACGGGAGAATCTCAAGGGGGATGCTTCCACACTTTATTATAATACCCTGCGGTATGAAGACCTGCAACGAGGGGCATCGTTGCCGGAGATATTGCGCGATTATGCCAAGCTGAGCAATGATGCCTCTCTGTTCGGTTTTGCCGTTAGCGGAGTTCATTCTGATGCTGCCAAGAAGCTGATGACAGAGCGTGAGGCTCTTGAGCGTAGGATTTTCAACCGTATCTGGGTTACACATCCGCTCGACCGCGCGGATGTGGAGGCTTTGGCGCATGTGATTTCCGGGGAGCTTTATGCCGGATATTTCAAGGAGCTTGTTGTGTGGGGTCTGATTCTTGGAGGCCTTCATTACCATGATCCGGCGCGGATAGACCTTTTGCTTGATGCCTATGGATCGGATATGGGGAGGCTTTCGGCTGCCGGGCTGATAGGCTTGATGATTCTGATGCATACATGGCGCAGGCGTGTGCTTCCGCGCCGGGTAGTTGCCAAACTTGATGCGATGAAAGAGCGCAAGGGGTGGCGCGAGGATTTCCGCACTGTTTATATGGAGTTGGTGAAGACTGTCGACACCGACCGTATTACGCGTAAAATCCGCGACGAGGTGGTGCCTGAGATGTTGAAGCTGAAGCCTGAAATCGACAAAAAGATAAATCTGAATATAGAGAATCTCGATTCTGCGGAGATGGAGGAGAATCCACAATGGCAGGAGATGATGGAGAGTAGCGGCCTGGCCGACAAGCTCAAAGAGATGAGTGAAATCCAGGAGGAGGGGGGAGATGTGATGCTCGGCACGTTTGAACGGCTGAAAACATTCCCGTTTTTCAATGAACCCGCCAACTGGTTCCTGCCGTTCCATACGGATTATTCGGAATTCAGCGGCGGGGCTTCTGGTGATATGCAGCCTGTGGCCGAACTGATGGCGGCGGCGCCGTTTCTGTGCGACAGCGATAAGTATTCGTTCATGTTTTCGTTGCAGCATGTTCCTGCATTCCAGCGGGATATGATGCTCAGCCAGTTCAAGGCGCAGGGGGAGCAGCTTGCCGAACTCCAGGCGGCATCGCTGACTTCGGGCAATGCCGACCGGAAGAATGTGATTAACAAGCAGGTGCAGAATATCTACCGCTTTTTCAGGCTTTTCCGCCGCAAAGGGGAGTTTCCCAATCCGTTTGAGTCGGGGGTCAACCTATCGGAGGTGCCGTTGTTCGCGCCTGATTTGAGGGAGATTGATGTGCTTGAGCTTGTGGGGCAGTTCTATTTCTCGCATGGCTATTATTCACAGGCGCTGGAGGTTTTCCGCCGACTTGCCGAAGATGGGGCTACTGGTGCCGAGCTGTATCAGAAAACCGGTTATGCCTATCAGAAAACCGGTGACTATGAATCTGCCGTTGAATATTATAAACGGGCGGAGATGCTCGACAGCCGTAGCGACTGGACGCTGCGTAGGCTGTCGCGTTGCCTGATGCTGCTCCACCGGCCCGAAGAGGCATTGGAGCGGTTGCGCATACTTGAGGAGCGCCATCCTGAACATGCCGCCACGGCGTTGAACATAGGCCGCTGCCTGGTTGAGCTTGGCCGTTATGATGATGCTATCGGGGAATATTACAAGGCCGAGTATCTTGATGAGAAGTCGGGCAAGGCGTTGCGTCCGCTGGCATGGTGCCTGCTTATGGAGAGAGACCTCGGGCAGAGCAGGAAATATTATGAGAAGGTCATAGGGGCATTCAGCCCGACGCAGGAGGATTATCTCAACATGGGGCATCTTGCTTTGGCCGAAGGGAATTTCAAAGAGGCGATGAATTTTTATTCGTTGAATGTCACAGCCCGTATGGATGGTGACACAGGCCGCCGCACGGAGGCTATCGACGGATTCATTGCCGATATGCGCAACGATGCGCCCTATTTGAAGAGGGCGGGAGTTGACGGGGAGCTGATTCCGTTGCTGGTTGACAGTCTGCTTTATGGTATTTAATTAAAAAACTGAAGATATGGTTATTCAAAGATGGCAAACGGTTTGGCTTGTTGTGGCAGCCGTGATGATGTGTGTGTTCTGTTTCGTGCCGATGGCGATAGTGCCCGGCGCGCCGGATGATCCGAACAGCGCCACGTTTTTGTCGCCGGTTGATATGCCGGTGTTTCTGATTGTCAGCGGGCTGGCCGCTGTGTTGCTGCTGATGGCAGTGTTTTTTTATAAAAATACAAGCCGGCAGAAAACCATCACTCTGGTGTCGATGCTGCTGATTGCAGCTGTGTTGATTGCTGAAGCCATCGTGTTTTTCAGCTGGGACGGTGGCAGGCCCCAGTGGCTGGGCAGTGTTTTTCTGCTGATAGGCGCGATGGTGTTTGCGCTGATGGCTTATCTTGGGATTCGCCGAGATGAGAGGCTGCTCAAGGCTGCTGACAGGCTGAGATAAGATAGAAGGCTGAAAAAGGCTAATAAAGGCCGTGACAGGCTGAGAAAAGAAGGAGGGTGTGTCATAATGGCTCATCTGGGTCGTCGCCCGAGGGCTTCGGGTTCGGTCATTGACCTTAGTCAACTCCCTTCACCCTCACCCTCAGGCTCCTACCATCTGAACCATTCTGACAGCACCCTCTCCATCCGGATGCCAAAAAGGCGTTGGTCGAATTTCGACACAACGCCTAAATTGCTTTTTAAGGCTTTTATTCGCTTTTCACGGCCTTTCGCCGGCGTTTATTAGTTTGGCTTTCAGGAAGGTGGCGGTGTGGGAGGCGGCGGAGGCGGCAATCTGTTCGGGTGTGCCGCAGGCTACAAGCGACCCTCCGGCGGCTCCCCCTTCCGGACCGAGGTCGATGATGTGGTCGGCGCATTTGATTACGTCGATGTTGTGCTCGATGATGATGACTGTGTGGCCGCGTGAGATTAGGCGGTTGAAAGAGTCCATCAGCAGGTTTATGTCGTGGAAGTGCAGCCCTGTTGTGGGTTCGTCGAAAATGAACATGGTTGGCTCGGCTTTTTCCATGGCCAGGAAATAGGCGAGCTTCACACGCTGGTTCTCGCCTCCGGATAAAGTCGATGATGACTGGCCTAGTTTGATATATCCGAGGCCGACGTCGGCCAGTGGCTGCAGGCGTTTGACTATGCGCCGTTCTATCGTACCCGGATTCTCTGAAAAGAACTCTATTGCCTGGTTCACAGTCATTTCGAGTATGTCGAATATGTTTTTGCCCCGGTATTCGATTTCAAGCACGTCGCGTTTGAACCGTTTTCCGCCGCAAGATTCGCAGGGGATTGTTATGTCGGCCATGAACTGCATTTCGATGGTAATCTTCCCTTCGCCTTTGCACTCTTCGCAGCGTCCCCCTTCGGCGTTGAAAGAGAAGTATGCCGGTGTGAATCCCATCTGTTTGGCACCCTGCTGGTCGGCATACAATGCGCGGATTTCATCGAATGCTTTCAGATATGTGGCGGCATTGGAGCGGGTTGATTTGCCGATTGGGTTCTGGTCGACGAACTCGACGGATTTTATGCGTTGCAGGTCGCCGGTTATGGCTCTGTGTGCGCCGGGGGCATCGGATGCTTCGCCTATGTTGCGCAACATGGCCCGGTAAAGGATGTCGCGCACGAGGGTTGATTTTCCGGAGCCGCTGACCCCGGTGACCACTGTAATCACTCCCAGTGGGAAGCGCACATCGAGATCTTTGAGGTTGTGCTCCCTTGCGCCTTTCACCTCGATGTAGCTGCTCCATCTGCGGCGCGATGGCGGGAGTGGAATCTGCATTTCGCCGCTCAGATATTTGGCGGTGTAGCTGTTTGTTGCCGAAGCGATTTCAGACAGCGGGCCTTCATAGACGATTTCGCCGCCCAGGCGCCCGGCCAACGGGCCGACGTCGATAATCCAGTCGGCGGCTTCCATGATTTCCTCGTCATGTTCGACGACTATGACCGTGTTTCCCAGCGAGCGCAGGTGTTTCAACACCCCAATGAGTTTCTGAGTGTCGCGCGAATGGAGGCCGATGCTTGGCTCGTCGAGGATATAGAGAGAACCCATGAGCGAGGATCCCAGCGATGTTGCGAGGTTTATGCGTTGCGATTCTCCGCCGGAGAGTGTTGCCGACAGGCGGTCGAGTGTAAGATATTCCAGGCCGACATCGATGAGGAACGACAGGCGCGAGTTTATTTCTGCCAACAGCCGTTTTGCCACGGCTGCGTCGTGGTCTGAAAGGCTTAGTTTTGTGAACCACTCTTTGAGGTCTGAAACCGGCATACGCACCAGGTCGGAGATTGTCAGGCCGTTGATTCTGACGTATGACGCTTCCGGCCGGAGCCTGTTGCCGTGGCATTCGGGGCATATTGTGCGGCCCCGGAAGCGGGCGAGCATCACCCGGTATTGCACTTTGTATTGGTTCTCCTCGACCATGCGGAAGAACCCGTCGATGCCTTCAAATCCTTTTGTGCCGTGCCAGAGTATGTTTTTTTCGGCTTGGGTGAGGTCGGCATATGGCCGGTGGATGGGGAATCCTGTCTGGGCTGCCATTGCGATGAAACGGCGTTTCCATTCGCCCATTTTTTCGCCGCGCCAGCATGCAACCGCGTCGTCGTAGACCGATAAGGCGGGGTTTGGAACCACGAGGCGCTCGTCAATGCCGATGCACCGCCCGAACCCTTCGCATCGGGGACAGGCTCCGAATGGGTTGTTGAAATTGAAAAGGAGGTCGGATGGCTGGAGGAATGCGATGCCGTCGGCCTCGAAACGGGTCGAGAAGTCGTGGCGGTGCATTTCGCCGCCGGCATCCCAGGCAACGAGTGTGCATGAGTCCCCACCCTCGAAAAATGCTGTCTGCACCGAATCGGCCAGGCGGGTCTTTTCATCGGGGTCGGGGCTTACAGCCAGGCGGTCGATAAGCAGCTCATAGCCCGGATTTGCCTGTGGCAGGGCGTCGGGGTTGCCGAGCAGCTGGTCGAAGCCGACGAATTTCCCGTTCATGAACAGGCGCGAATACCCTCCTTTCCGGAGAATGTCGAGATGTGTTGCCAAGGTGCGCCCTGCGGGAATCATCAGCGGGGCCACGACGGCTATCCGTGTGCCTTCGGGATAGGTTGTTGCGGCGTCAACCACATCGCTGACACTGTGGCGTCGCACCTCACGGCCGCTGACAGGAGAGAAAGTGTGGCCTACGCGTGCGAACAACAGGCGTAGGTAGTCGTAGATTTCGGTTGAAGTTCCGACGGTGCTCCTTGGGTTGCGTGTGTTGACTTTCTGCTCGATGGCGATTGCCGGTGGGAGCCCTTTGATGAAGTCGGCTTCGGGTTTCTGCATTTTGCCCAGGAACTGGCGCGCGTATGCCGACAGGCTCTCCACATACCGGCGTTGCCCTTCGGCATAGATTGTGTCGAATGCCAGAGATGATTTTCCGGAACCGGAAAGGCCTGTTATGACAATCAGTTTCCCACGCGGGATTGTCAAGTCTATGTTTTTGAGATTGTTGACCCTTGCGCCTTTAATGACTATATCGTTGCCTGATTTTGGAACCTTCATTTGAAATTATTTGCCTTTTCTACACAAAGTTAGTGAAAAAACGCTTCACCCGGAAAGTGTTTTGGTTATTTTGATTATTTTTGGAATTGGTAAACCGTGGAGGAGTTTTTGCGGCTTCGTTTTCTTGCTGACGGTGCAGAACAAAACCGGTGTGGTGTTGTTATAGGAGTATCGGACAATTAAAATTTAATAATATTTTTTGATATGAAATCTTTAGACATTATCCTGGCTGTAGTTGGCGGCGCGCTTGTTGGTGCTTCGCTCGGTTTATTGTTCGCTCCGAAAAAGGGAGAGGACATGAGAGAAGAAATTGTTGACTATCTTGAGTCGAAAGGCATCAAGCTGAAAAAGTCGAAACTCGACCAGCTTGTAGATGAGATTCAGGAAGAGGTCAACGCAGTGGTCAAGAAATAACGGAATTTATTAAAATAGAGTAATTATGAGAGGCTTGACATTAATTTCAGCATTTGTGGGGGGCGCCATAGTAGGTGCCGGTGCAGCGTTGCTGTTCGCGCCTGAAAAGGGAGAGGAGCTCCGTGAGCAGATTAAAGACCTTCTGAAGAAATATGGTGTGTGCAAATGCACCAAAGGGGATGATTTTGAGGAGATCGTTGACGAAATCGCCGCAGAGATAAAGAAGGTATAAGGCTTTTTTTCAAAGGCTTCGGTAGTCTCTGCCTGAAGCCGCATGGCGGCTTGGGCAGAGACTGTTTTTGAGGTTAATAAAGGTCGTGAAAGGCTGGGAGGGGATTATCTTAAAACTATTTGTTTATGAATGTTTCGGGGAAAGTTCCGCATACTGTCGACCGGCTTAAAGAGTTGTTGAAAAAACTGGGGTTGCTATATCTCGATAATGCCAAACTGACTGTCACAGAGAAGCTGACCGAACTGGTGTCGGCCGGGGTGATGCTTATTGTGACGCTTGTGCTCGGTATTTTCGGAATCGCGTTCCTTTCGGGTGCGTGCATCGAGCTGTTGGCTCTGATGCTGCCTGTTTGGGCGTGCTATCTCATCATGGGAGGTGCGTTTTTGATTCTTATCGGGGTGCTTGCGCTTCTGAAGAAAAAAATTGTTGTTAACCCTATAGCACGGTTTATCAGCCGTCTTGTTTATGAGCAGCGTGATGGAAACGAATGAAAAAGATTTAACCGCCTTGTCTGTTGAACTGCCGGAGGTTACGCAAGAGGCCGTAGAGGATAGAATCGGACTTGACGCCTATCTTGACAAAGAGAATGAAACCGCCGAGGAGGCGCGAGAAGCTGCCGACAAGAAAATAAGGCAGATTGCCCGGCCCCGCCATCTGGCCGGAGAGAAAGGTCGCCGTTTCAAGGGATACACCCTTGAGGAAGTTCGTTATCTCAAGGTTGTTAACAGTTTGAAGATCGGGGTGGTGCAAGACCGGCTCAAAATGACCTTCTCGCCTCAGATGGCTTCTGAGGCGAAGACGATGGCCGGATATATGCGCTCTTTTGAATCGGCTATGCGCTATGCCGATGTTGCTGTGATGGTCTATGGCATGTTCCGGCGTGTGAGGCGGTGGTTTGGCGGCAGGAATAAATATTGATTTTTCGGTTTGACGTTTTAAAGTTGTTAATTAACATGATTTAACGTGGGGGGGGGGTAGCTTAAGGCTTTTTTGTTGTAATTTTGTTGCGATTATTTAGAATTTGTAAATCAGCCTTATTTAGCCAAGATTAAATTAATAGGTTATATGCCTGTTTTTAGAAGTTATATCCTTGGTGCTACCCACTATTGCCGCCATGTGGCCGCAAGAATTGCGGTTGCAGGGTGTTTTTTATCCTTTGCCGGGGGTGTGTCCCTGCGGGCATTGGCGGTTGAGCCTGAGGCCGGACATGGAGCTGATGTGGTGTCAGCGGATTTAGTGTCTGTGGCTGACAGCCTTGACGAGTTCCGTCAGACGATTTATTTCCCGATATCCACATCTACCATCGATGTGGCATTTACGAGTAACCCGTCGGCGCTTGACAGTATCCGTCGTTTTTTTGCCGGAATCGATTCGACAAACTGCCTTGATGTTCTGATTGAAGGCTCTGCCTCGCCTGATGGTGACCGCAGGTTCAATGAAGAGCTGGCGATGAAACGTGCCCAGGCGCTGAAAATGGCAATAGCGGTTTCTGCCTCAGTGCCGGTGACCCTTAAGTGGGGAGTTGCAACCGGCACACCGCGTAGGTCATGGCCGGAAGAGCGCAGCGCGGCGTTGACGGTCAGGATGTCGTCTGCGCCTTCACAAGGCGTTGTTATTCCGGGTTGCGAGACTGCGGGGGCCGACACTTTGAGGGTTGCCGACGAAACCGGATTATCGGGCATCCCGGCTTTTTATGGCAAGTCAGACAAGTCAGACAAGTCAGGCGGGTCTGACCTTCAGACGGCAGGTTTGCCGCAGGGGGCGCGTGTCAGATGCCCGTTTTTCCTGAAAACCAATCTGCTTTATGATGCGGCTCTGGTTCCGAATCTCGGCATCGGGGTTTGTTTCGCCGACAGGCTTACTGTTTATGCCGGCTGGATGCACGCCTGGTGGCGCAACCATCCGGAGCGGCGCTATTGGCGCGTCTACGGCGGCGATTTAGAGGTTAGCTGGCAACTTGGCCATGGCAAGGGCGACAATGTTTTTTCAGGCCACCGGGTGGGTGTCTACGGCTCGATTGTGACTTATGATTTCCAATTCGGCCGGAGCTGCACCGGAGTGATTGGCGACAAATATAACTATGCAGTCGGAATCAGCTACGGCTATTCATTGCCGGTTGCCCGCAGGCTTAATATCGATTTCGGAATCGGGGTCGGTTATATGTGGGGGCGTTATATGAAACATCATGTTGTTGATGACCATGATGTCTGGCAATCGACCCATAACCGCAGCTGGGTCGGCCCGACCAAGATTGAAATCGGTCTGACATGGCTTCTTGGCCGTGGCAACGTGAATGGCAAAAGGGAAGGAGGTCGCCGATGATCCGTTTTGCAGGAATAGTGCGTCATGTGGCGGTTGCGATGGTGGCGGCAGCCGCAGCCGGACTTTGCGGTTGCGAGCATCGCGAGCTTTGTTATGACCATAGCCACTGGCTCGACCTCACTTTTGAGTTTGACTGGAGCAAAGCGCCTGATGCCGACCCGCGCACGATGGTTGTCTATCTTTTTCCGAAGGATGGGGGCGCCCCGCGCCGTTATGAGTCTGGCAACCGGCAGAAGGCGGTTGTGCGCGCCCCGGCTGGCGAATATGATGCTATAGCTCTCAACGGTGACACCGAGACGCTTGTTGAGCGGGGTGCCACATTCGAGACCTTTGAGATAACCACCGCCGAAGAGGCATTGCTTGCGCCGATGCGACGGTTCGCATCCGTTAGCACCGCCTCGAGCAACGCCCCCCGTTTTGAAGCCACTGCCGATGAGCCTGTGAGGCAGTCGCCCGACATGTTATGGTCGGCAAAACGTGAGAATGTGAGCGTGGTTGCCATGGCCGGTCAACAGTCGGTGAGGTTCACTCCGGAGGAATCGACGGTTACCTATCATATAATTTTGAAAAGTTCCAAAAAGCTAAGCCGCGCCCTTGAGGCGAGTGCCGCTTTGTCGACTATGGCCGAGGCATATAGTCCCTGGCAGGGAATGGGAAGCGGCAAGGAAGTGACCGTGCCCATAGCGCTTGATATCGTTGGGGAGGATTCCTTTGAGGGTTATGCCAACTTTTTCGGTCACTGCCCCAAAGGGGATGATGGAAGGCGCCACATATTGACCGTCTACACCTCGGCCAAGAAATATTTCCATTTCGATGTCACTGACCAGGTGCATGAGGGTGAAGACAGCGGGGGCGATGTGACCATTGTTGTGGATGCAGTTCCGTTTCCTGATCCCGAAATAGGGGCGGGGATGCAGCCCGAAGTCAGTGACTGGAGCGACATTGTGAACACCGACATTGATATGAACTGACCGCTAATCATCTTGCCGCATTGTCGGCGCTACCAATCAAAGCAAATAATTGAAAACAAATAATTAAATGAAAATCACCATGAACATTAAAATCACATCTCTTGGACTCGCAGGGCTGCTGCTCGCCACCGCGTGCTCAAATGATGAGACGCAATTGATTGAGTGTGGCAACGAAATTTCATTCAACACCCATGTTAGCCGTGCAACGGAAACCACAACCGCAAATCTTAAGAATTTTAAGGTGTGGGCAAATGCTACCGGTTTCTCCTCCCAGCGCTTTATCGATGGCCTGATTGCATCCAAGCCCGAGGGAAAAAACTATTTTACATTTGAAAACGCTGTTTTCTGGCCGCAGGATGTGGCGACGCTTGATGTGTTTGCCGTGTCTCCTGCATCGTTGACTGCATCTGTCAATGCAAACGGTCCCACAATCAGCGATTTCACTCCGGCAACTGCTGCCAAAGACCAGGCCGACCTTGTTGTGGCTTACTCTCAGGCCAAGAGGGCAGATGGGACCAACATCTCTTTGAAATTCAATCATGCATTGTCACAGATTGAGGTGAATGCCGCCGGTGGTGTTAACCGTGTCAGTGAAACCAAACATGTGTGGATTAAAGGCGCATGGCTGATGAATGTTTGTTCATCGGGCACACTGGCATTCGATAAAAACAAAGCTACCGAAAACTACATGAACTGGAGTGTGGGCTCCGCAAAGACCAAATATGGCATTGAGTTCACTTCAGTGCAGGCATTGGATCATACCAACACTCCTCTGTTGGCTTCACGCTTCGAGAGCAGCAACATGTTGCTCGTGCCGCAGCAGCTTGCCACCTGGAATCTTAACGACGAGGCCGACAAAACAGACAACGCCAGCAAAGGCGCATATATTCTGGTGCTTTGCCGTGTTGAGGCCACGCACCCAGGCACGGAGCATCCCGGTTCTGACGGTTCTGTTATTGTAGACGGTGAAAACCATGTGCATCAGCTCTTCCCCTATACCGGCACATTCGACAAGGAGCAGTATGGCTATTCTTGCGTGCCTATCAACACCAAGTGGGAACCGGGCAAGAAATATGTCTACAACCTGTCGTTCTGCGGAGCCACAAGCGGAGCCGGTGTTTATCCTCCGACCTCAGACCTTGCCGGTCTACCCGACGGTGGTGGCAAATACATCAAGGTTATACCTGAAGATAAGGAGGTTGGCGACCCTGTGCTCGACAATCCCATCACTTTCACAGTTGATGTTGCAACTTGGGAAGGTGATGAGAATGCCAACGTTGTTGAGGATAACAAGAATATGAACTAAATAGTTGGCCGGGACAGCGATGTGCCGGCTGACTTCACACTCTAAAATCTCGGAGGGGATGTTGCGAGCCGCCGTCCGGGCGGTGGTGACATCCCCCTCTTTTAACCATTTTCCGGAGACAGGCAGATGAAACAATCCCGTGATATGAACCCGTGGCGCGGCTTTGTGGCCGCAGGCTTTGCGTGTGCATTTTTGGTGCAGACCTCGTGTGAAGACGATCCGATGAAGAAATATGGCGGTGAGATGACCGACCATCCGGTGTTTGAGGTGGAGGTGCAGTCGCAATGGAGTGCGGGCACAGCTGTTAGCCGCAACAGCGACACGGAGATTGAGATAGATGCCATCGACTGCAAACTTGGAAATAAACCATTGTGGCTTGTTACGGAAACGTCGGCCATAAATGATTCTGTGGGCCGCAATGGTGAGGGTGGCATGTCGCGCGGCACAGCCACGACAACCGCCACTTTCGGCACGGAGTTCGGCCTGTCGGCGATATGCTATGACGGCGCCGCGGGGACAGACCTGACGGGCTGGCCGGCGAATTTCGCCGCCAACGAGAAGGTGACCCAGAGCGGCGGGGTGTGGAGTTCGTCAACGAAAGATCTCGACTGGATGGGGTCGGGGCGTCTGCGCTTTTTCGCCTATGCGCCTTATGAGGCTGACGGGCTTAAATCTTCTGCGTTGAAACTGACCATGACTGTCAACAGTGATGTGAAGAAGCAGACCGACCTGCTGACGGCCACTGCCGACTGCAGCGGAACCGGTGGGGCGGCTGTTAAGCTCGGTTTCGGCCATGCACTGGCTGCTGTAAAGGTTAAGAGCGGCAGTGGAATGCTGGCCGGAAAGGTGACTAAGGTTACTGTTTCAGGGGTGTGTGGCACGGGGGAATATGACATGGTTTCGGGCAAATGGACGCCCACCGGCGCTGCCGACAGCAAATTTGAAACCGGCAACGGCTATTCGGCGGACTTGGGGGAGAATGCCGAAAAAGGGGATGATTATCCCTACTCCAAGCCAGGAGAGAATATCACCGGCGATGGCGACGGTCTGACGCTGTTTATGATTCCGCAGGATCTGGGCAGCGGCGCGAAGCTGGCTATTGAGTTTGTTGACAATCTCACGGGCACCTCGTCGACGCTCGAGGCTTCAATCGGGGGGACAGGAAAGAAATGGGAGGCAGGGAAACTCTATGCCTATGCGTTGTCGACGTCGGGGATTGTTGTGACACCCGTGGTGGAGCTTAAAAACAGCCTCACAGGCGCCGACCTCAGCGCAGAGAAGGATTCGGTGTCGTATGCAGGGGTGCTCCCCAACGTGTCGATGAAGGCTTATGTGAAAATCACCAAGCCCAAGGGGGTGACTTTTGAGAAAGTTGTGCCCTTCAAAGTGCAGTCGATGGTGTCGACTGATGCTGAAGGCAACAGCTGGAGCGGAAGATGGACCGACGGATTGCTTGAGCCGGATCCGGTCGGGGGAGTATTCGCCCCGGCGGCATCGGCAGTGGCCGATGCAGACAAGCCGCAGACCCAGGTGGGCCGTCTGGTGCTTGAGGAGCAACCGGTGTTCAACGACATGCGTGAGAAACTAATTACCAAGGCCGCTATCGATGCAGGGACATTCCGGGGTAACGGCACTGTTGAAGATCCATATGATTTGTCGCAGGGTGGAGAGACCGCCAACTGCTACATGGTCAACAAGCCGGGTTACTACAAAATTCCGCTCTACTATGGAAACTCCCGAAACAATCCTTCGGCTTATACGTGCGTAGACGGCCGTACGGAAGCAGGGATGTTATATTTTGTAGACCATCTCAATAATCGCATAGAAAACGGAAAAATATCACTGCAGCTGCGTGCCGGGAGGCGTGATTTCCAGGATGCTATGGTTCTGTGGTCGGATTCGCCAGGATTGATTGATCATGTGAAGCTGCTCAACGAAGACTACATTGTGTTTCGAATCAGCCCCTACACTCTTTCGCAGGGGAATGCAGTGATTGCGTTGCGCGATAACAAGGGCGACATTGTGTGGAGCTGGCAGATATGGGCCACCCACTACGACTGGTCGCAGACCTACGAGGCGAATGTGTCGGCTACCGAACCGTCCACTGATGGTGGCGACCCTGTTGTTAAGAACTACACTTTCTATCTTGCCAAGTCGTTTCTCGGTTATTGTGACAGCCACGGTGCGTCTCCAGCCCGGCGCATGAGAATCCGGATGGTGTTCGACCTGAAGGATTTCGGTGGCAACGATCTTGTTTATGAACCGTCGCTGGTTAATGGTGACCCTGTGAAATTCGGCCAGACAGGTGTTATAGGCTCGCTTGCCGGTGACAATACATATTATCAATGGGGGCGTAAGGATGCGATGCCTGGAGGGATTTATGACCAGGTGAATCATGCGTATTACCAGCCGGGCAGTGGGTATGCTGCCGTTCTGGCGTTCTCTATGCTTAACAAACCGATTTTCGACATTCCGGCAGGTGCAGATTCGGAATCACACCTCTATGAGTTTTCAAGGACTCCAAATAATGACGGACTGAGTGTGGGGGAGGCGATACGCCATCCTCAGTGGTTTGTCATGGGCACTGGTGACCAAAAGCACCGGAATCACTGGCACAATGACATAAAAGGCGGATATATCGAGTCGGGTGGAATAATGTATAACATGTGGAATTCTGCTGCCGTGTGCACCGGTTCGACGGTCAACGACAAAAAACTGACGTGGGTTAATGCCCAGATGGTTACCAAGACTATCTACGACCCGTCGCCAGCAGGATTCCATGTGCCACCTGCAATTGCTTATACAGGTATTGCAAAGCCTGATAAGGGTAAAGGTTACTATTATAACACTGACCGGGAATATGAATCCAATCAAATGCAATGGGACGAAAGCAAACGCTGCTGGAGGGTGAAATGCAATGCCGACGGGTCTGGTGAATATGTCTCAATCTATGCCACCGGCCTAAGAGATATGAATCTTAACGATGCCGACCTTGCCAACCACCGGTTGCCGGGTGAGCTTAATGGAAAGTCCTGGTGTGCTTTCAGCATGATTTCGTATATATGCAGCTCTACGCTTATGCAGAGTATGCAAGAGATTATATTTTACATAGATAGCCGTACTAAGCCGGAAGATCCGGCGCCCGACCCGGTCAACAGCAGGCGCACGGCCTCGATATGCGGCTCTAACAATTCTTACGGTCTGACCGTATGGCCGGCATCGGATAGAAGTAAGAAACATTGATGCCTGGGCGCTGGGGCGCAAAGTTCAGTGAGGACTGTTTGGAAAGTCCGGTGGTTATTGAGCTGTCAGCGGTTTACGGTGCGGCTCAACAGGCCGACAATCCATAGCAGGAAGATTGCGCCGACCACTGAGGTTATGAGGCTGCCGATGATGCCGACGGTTGAGATGCCCAACAGCCCGAAGAGCCATCCGCCGAGCACACCGCCGATGATGCCGACAATGAGGTTGACGATAACCCCGAAGCCTCCGCCACGCATCAGTTTTCCGGCCACGAAGCCCGACAATATCCCGATCAGTATATACCACAAGAAGTTCATATTCAAAAGATATTTAACGTTTTAACAACTCTGTTTGCAACATCTGAAACCATATGTAATGGCTTTCAGATGTTGTTTTATGTTTATCACATATTTGTGAAACGGTGTGGGGTGTTTTTTTGTTCAATCGCGTTTTGCCGATTGCTGCTATCGAAACTATCTGTTGAAACTGGCGATCAAAGGGCGGGTTTGTTTGTTCCTTTGCATGGATTTAAAATGACAGGAGAAATGAATATGCCTTTGATTACTTGGATTTGCATAGCGGCGATTTCGCTGCTGGTGGTAGGAGTCAGGATTTTCTGTGGGTTCAGCCATCGGGAACATACGCGCAAGCGGCATGTGTTTGAGATGGGGTATGAATGGGAGGAGGTTTATGTGGCCGGCGACAGGGTTATCCATGATGAAGACGATTATGGCGAAGATGACTGACAGCGCCGGGGGGAGTGTTTTCCGCCCGTCCGCGAAGGATCTGTGCGCTTTCCTGTCGGATTATGCCGGCTGGCTTTTCAGTTGCGGCGCCACTTGTGTGAGGCTTGAAAAGAATGTGGGGCGCATTGCTTCTGCTGCGGGTCTGAGGGCTGATCTGTCGATTTTCCCCCGCCATTTACATATAACAGTGAGCGACAGCTGCCGGAGCTTCCTTTTCACTGCGGTATCGTCGATTCATGATTGCCCGGTGAATTTCGCTATGAACACGCGGCTTAGCAAATTAAGCTGGGATATAGCCGACGGGAATGTGGATTTCGTTTGCGCCCGGCGTGAGCTTGAAGAGATAACAACCGCTCCGGCGGGCGATAACGGGCGTCTGCCATTGATGGTGGCTTGTGCCAACGGTGCGTTCTGCCGTTTGTTTGGAGGCGACGCTGTTGCGATGGCGGTTGTGTTGGTGGCCACTTTCGCTGGTTTCATTATAAAACAGGTGATGGGTGAGCGCCGTGTTGACCAGCGTGTTACCGTTGTTGTTTGTTCTTTTGTGTCGTCGGTGCTGGCGGCGGCCGACGGGCTGTTTGCCCTCGGCTCAACCCCGTCGATAGCCATAGGAACGAGTGTGCTCTATCTTGTGCCCGGTATCCCGTTTATCAATTCGTTCTGCGATGTGGTTGACCGCCATTATATCTGCGCTTTCGGTCGTTTGATGAATGCGTTGGTTATCACGGCCTGTCTGTCGGCGGGGCTGTGCGGGGGGATGGTGATGATGAATGTTGGCATGTTCTGAGGAGGGTGTTTTATTTATTGAGGTTATATGAATATGTTTTGGCAGTTTTTTCAGGATGCATTGTTTGCGGCTATAGCTGCTATCGGATTTGCCGCTATCAGCCGCCCTCCGCGCAGGGCATATCTGTTTTGTGCCGTTATTGCAGCGGCGGGGCATTCGGTCAGGTTCATGCTGATGCATTCTGCCGGTGGCGGATGGCACATTGTGCCGGCGACTGCTGCGGCATCGGTGGTTATCGGCATATTGGCTGTGTTGGTGTCGCCTAAAACCAAAGTGCCTGCAGAGGCGTATCTTTATCCGGCATTGCTGCCGATGATTCCGGGGGTATATGCCTACCGCACGTTTGGCGCATTGGTGATGTGTCTTTATAATGGCGGGGAGGCGTCTTTCTCCCATTATTTCTACCTTTTCGCGAGCAATGGTCTTACATGCTTTTTCATTCTGCTGGTGATGGTTGTGGGCGCCACGGTTCCGATTTTCATGATGAAAAAGATTTCATTCCAGGCCACGCGCCACAACAGTTCGTTGTGACCTGCCGTTATTACATAGCGGGTGCTTTTATTTGTCACCCTCTTACGCGCCGGTTAGTATGACCGGTAGCCTGTTTAATTTTGTTGACCAACTTATTTTTGAGAGTTATTCCTGATGGAACTGAGGCAGTTGAGATATTTCGTGAAGGTTGCGGAGACATTGAATTTCTCCGAGGCCGCCAAAGCGTTGTTTGTGACGCAAAGCACTCTGTCGCAGCAGATAAAACAGCTTGAGCAGGATTTAGACACCCCTTTGCTGATAAGGAGCAGCCACAGTGTGGCGCTTACAGAGGCGGGAATGGAGCTGTTGCCTTTCGCGGTAAAGACGCTTAATGATGCCGAGCTGTGTGTGTCGCGGGTCAATGACCTAAAGGAGGTGCTTTGCGGCAGCCTGAACATCGGGGTCACTTATTCATTCAGTCCGATACTTACGGAGACACTGGTGACTTTCATGAAGCTGTATCCAAAGGTGAAGCTGACCATTTTCTATCGGCCGATGGCAGAGCTTATGGAGATGCTGCGTTGCCGTGAGGTAGACTTCGCTCTTGCGTTCAAGCCGTCGGTTGCGGTGGCCGATGTGGTGTCGCATGTGCTGTTCCAGAACTATCTGGCGGTTATAGTCGGCGATATGCATCCGTTGGCTTCTATGGAAAGGGTTTCTTTGGCGGAGTTGGCAAAATGGGATCTGGCGTTGCCGTTGAAAGGGCTGCAGGCCCGCAATGCCCTTGAGAAGATTCTTGGGCATTATCCTACGGAGCTGAAGATAAGGGTGGAGCTGAATGAGGTTAACATTCTGCTGAAAATGATTCGCCAGCACCGGCTGGTGACGGTGCTGGCTGAAGCTACCCTGCATAACGAGCGGGGGGTGAGGGCTATCCCTCTTGATGTGCCCGGCAATGAGATGGAGGGTTGTGTCCACACTCTTAAAGGTTCATATCACAAGCGCTCGATGCAGGAGTTCCTGCGCCTGTTGAGCGATTCGATGGCCATCCGCGAGAGGGTCAACGCCTGGCTGTGAGGGGTGGTTATTCCTCAATTGGTTTAGGTGGTTGTTTCCCTTTCAGATAATCCGTTGCGTTTTTTGATGTGATGAAACTGTGTCCAAGTTTGGACTCCAATTCGTCGCGTGCTGCTTTTGCTACGTTTCCGCCACTTCGAGCAATGTTGGTATGCTGATTATAGTTTTCATTGTTTGAACGGCTCGGCCTTTGGAGAGGGGATTGATTGGATGAGTCTGAATAGTTGCCCGGTGGTAGCTACATCTGTCAGACGCATTTTGCCGTCGGCTGCCGGGAGTTTCAAACGGTTACAATTTGTAACGGTTTCATTCCCCTCTTTCCTGAGTCTGTTTTTCAGCACTTTCCAGTATGTATTAGGGTCAGTGCTATCCGACAGGATGCCAACAACATCTACTACCGAGAAGTACCAATCGTCATTCTCGCTGTCCCATACTGTTCTGACTTTTCTGTCGTTGAAGATTTGAATCTGATTTTTTCTGGTCACAATAAAATTTTAAAATCATTGGTTTTATGTCACTTGCGCCAGGGGTTGTCAACGCCTGGCTGTGAGGGGTGGTTAGCGGTCGGGAGCGGGGTAAACGGTGGTGTTGAACCAGGAGTCGAGCAGCCAGAGCATCTGGTTGACATATTTGAAGTGGGGGCGTTTTCCGTAGCCGTGGCCGCCTGTGGGGTAGATGTGGAGTTCGGCGGGAACTTTGGCTGCTGTCAGCGCGGCTTCATAGCGTATGGAGTTTTCAACGGGCACCACGTCGTCGTCTTGTGTGGCGAAGATGAATGCCGGTGGTGTCTGGGTGGTAACCTGCAGTTCGTTTGAGTAGAGGGCTTCCATGCCCGGGCGCGGATTTTTGCCGATTAGGTTGTCGCGTGTACCCATGTGGGTGATTGTTGGGTCGAGGGTGATGACGGGGTATATCAGTATCTGGAAGTCGGGGCGAGTTGCGTCGGTGTAGTGGGTGGCCATGGTCGATGCGAGGTGGCCTCCGGCTGAGAAGCCTATTACTCCGACTTTGTCGGCGGGGATGTGCCATTCGGCTGCGTTGTGGCGCACGGTGGTGATGGCGGCCATGCAGTCGGCCAGCGGCACGTTGTGGCGCTCATGTGGTAGGCGGTAGTTGAGGATGGCTGTGGCGATTCCCCGCTCGTTGAACCAGTCGACCCATTCGTAGCCTTCGTTTTCCATCGACACGAAGCCGTAGCCCCCGCCCGGACACATCACAACTGTGGCTTTGGCTTCACCTTTGGGCAGGAACACTTCGAGGGTGGCGGTTTCTCCGGGGAGGGCGTCGGAGGGTGTGAGGTCGATTTTCAGGGGCTTGGCGGCATTGGCGCAGATGGCTACCGCTAATGCGGCGAGAGTAGGAATCAGTTTTTTCATGTTTTTTAGTTGTTGGTAATTACGGTTATGAGGAGTGAGCTGCCCGGCAGGTGTCACTCATGTTTTTTGCAAAGTTATTAAAAAATGCGCCTTAAAAATCAGGAAAAATGGTTGACTGCGCAAATTTTTAATTAAATTTGCAAAAGAGGCCATTATGGCATCAACAAAAGCGTGGAGGCTTAATGGCTTCTGTGCCGGAACCGAGAGGAAAATTTTAAGTAAGTCATCAAAATTATTACGCATATTATGAATCTTGAGACTTTATATCATCGGCGGAGCTTTTTCGGTGCTTTTAGCCTTCATATTCAGTCGTGTAGACAACTACACCCCTTCATTCTCAGGCTAAAATCCCTCGAACAATCTCTCTCCGATAATATAAAATAATTGTGACGACTTACTTAACCAATTAATTGATATCATGGAAAAAATGCTGTTCTGGATGGTGCCTGCGGCATCGGTGCTGGCGTTGCTGCTGGCATGGTATTTCTACCGGCAGATGATGCGTGAGAGCGAGGGGACTCCTCTGATGCAGAAAATCGCCTCGCATGTGCGCAAGGGGGCGATGTCTTATCTCAAGCAACAATACAAGATTGTGGGGCTTGTTTTCCTGGGGCTGGTTGTGCTGTTTTCAATCATGGCCTACGGGTTTGACCTTCAGAACCCTTGGGTGCCTGTGGCGTTTCTGACAGGCGGTTTTTTCTCGGGTCTTTCCGGCTTCCTGGGGATGAAAACCGCAACTTATGCTTCGGCTCGTACGGCCAACGCGGCCCGCAGCTCTCTCAACAGCGGGCTGAAGGTTGCTTTCCGCAGCGGCGCCGTTATGGGGCTGGTTGTAGTGGGGCTGGGGTTGCTTGATATATCGTTCTGGTATCTGATTCTCGACTGGTTCGTGCCCGATGACCCGGCTGCACCGACGGCGAAGCTCTGCATGATCACTACTACGATGCTGACTTTCGGCATGGGTGCCAGCACACAGGCTCTGTTTGCCCGTGTTGGCGGGGGCATCTACACGAAGGCTGCCGATGTCGGCGCCGACCTGGTCGGGAAGGTTGAGGCGGGCATCCCGGAGGATGATCCCCGCAACCCGGCCACTATTGCCGACAATGTTGGCGACAACGTGGGCGATGTGGCCGGCATGGGTGCCGACCTCTATGAGTCTTATTGCGGCTCGATTCTCGCCACTGCCGCCCTTGGTGCCGCTGCCTATATGACTTCAGGCGACACGGCGATGCAGTTCAAGGCCGTGGTTGCGCCGATGCTGATTGCCGCCGTTGGCATAGTGCTGTCGATTATCGGCATATTCTCGGTGAAAACCCGCGAGGATGCCCGGATGAAAGACTTGCTAAAAGCGTTGTCGCTGGGCACTAATCTCAGCTCGGTGCTGATTGTTGGTGCCACGTTCATGATTCTTTGGGTGCTTCAGCTCAACAACTGGGTCAACATATCGCTGGCGGTGGTTATCGGTCTGCTGGTTGGTGTTGTTATCGGGCGCTCTACGGAATATTACACTTCGCAGTCATACCGCCCGACGCAGAAGCTGTCGGAGAGCGGCAAGACCGGCCCTGCCACGGTTATTATCTCGGGCATCGGGCTGGGCATGGTGTCGACTGCCGTGCCGGTGCTTGCCGTTGTGGTGGGTATCATCCTCTCCTATTGGCTCGCTTCGGGCTTTGATTTCGCCAACGTGAGCATGGGTCTTTACGGCATCGGTATCGCTGCCGTGGGCATGCTCTCGACGCTTGGCATCACTCTGGCTACCGACGCCTACGGGCCTATTGCCGACAATGCGGGTGGTAATGCCGAGATGAGCGGCCTTGGAGAGGAAGTGCGCCGCCGCACCGATGCCCTTGACTCGCTGGGCAACACCACCGCCGCCACCGGCAAGGGTTTCGCCATCGGATCGGCCGCCTTGACGGGACTGGCTCTGCTGGCATCGTATATCGAGGAGATACGCATCGGTCTGTCGCGTCTTGGACAGACCGCTATCAACCTCGGCGACATGACCAAGCCTATCCATGAGGCTACATTCACCGACTTTATGAATTATTTCGATGTCAACCTGATGAACCCCAAGGTGTTGTCGGGGATGTTCATCGGCAGCATGATGGCTTTCCTGTTCTGCGGGCTGACGATGAACGCCGTAGGCCGCGCCGCCGCCCACATGGTTGAGGAGGTGCGCCGCCAGTTCCGCGAAATCAAGGGGATATTGACCGGTCAGGCCGAACCCGACTATGCCCGCTGCGTGCAGATTTCCACTCTGGGGGCGCAGCGTGAGATGGTTTTCCCGTCGCTGCTGGCCATCGTGGCGCCTATTCTTACGGGGCTGATTTTCGGAGTTCCGGGCGTTATCGGTCTGCTGGTAGGCGGCCTGTCGGCAGGGTTTGTGCTGGCCATCTTCATGGCCAACTCAGGCGGAGCGTGGGATAACGCCAAGAAATATGTCGAGGAGGG